>Ga0209536_100002787_pt1 | contig 28412 bp, 43 predicted proteins | sample DeeMarSeWOR28_12_FD_187461 | JGI IMG/M metagenome (GOLD analysis project Ga0209536, IMG submission 187461) | Marine sediment microbial communities from White Oak River estuary, North Carolina - WOR-2-8_12 (SPAdes) (version 2) | ecosystem: Environmental > Aquatic > Marine > Intertidal zone >... | reverse complement strand
CACTATGCGTGGGGGGCGGCAAGATATATCCCTTATCGGCTACAGGCTGACAATTTTGGTGAAGCATTTGACAGTGCTATTTTCGTTATCAGGTTTGATGCTGGCGGTTTGAATGTAGTTGAGGACAGTCAATTATTTATTTCCTTTCCTGTTTTTGACAGTCACCTTGTAAATAGCGATAGTAACTATACCCTGTCGCTGCGAGTCTCATATTCTGGTGATGATGGTGTCAGTGCGGAAGACATACAATTCATACCGGCTCAGGGCGTGCAGATTGCCAGTCTTGCAACAGTAAAATTGAGACATTTATCAATTTTAGCTGACACAACAGTACCCGCCTTTCTTGTTCAAAATCTAAATGCTGGTGCCAGTGCGAGTGGTATGGGAATTTACGCTTTATCGGGTGTTGCAGCATTAGATTTACAAGGTGGAGGTAGCCCAGCCTTACGGGCTGCAACTTCAACTGGTAATGCTGCTACATTTGTTGGTGATAACAATAGTGCTGGTATTTACACAACAGGGAAATTTGGCATTAGAGCAACAACAAAAATATCGGGTGGTGCCGGAATTTGGGCAGCGCATACTGGCGGCGTAGATACTTCCGGTTATGGGTTATGGGCTTCTGCTTCTGGCCCTGGACAAGGTGGTAGATTTGAGAATACCTTTAACGGTCATGGTTTATATGTACTTGCCGATAGTACAGCTTCGACTATGAAAATCGTCAATACTGGTGGCGGTATAGCTCTTGATGTTCGCACTGATTCGACAAAAAATATTGGTGCCGGTGACGCTGTTCAGTTTGTTGCTGGTGGAACATGGGCGGGACAGGCAAATTATGGTTTTGAAATTGAAGGTGGCTCATATTTTCACGGCAGAGAAAACTCGAACGAGGACGCATGGCGAGCTTACAGTGACAACGGTAGAGCTATTTATATGTGGTCTGACAGTAGCGATGCCTTTTATTTGCCTACGGTTCACATTTCTCAACACGCTGTTGATACTGCCCCGGCCTTTAAGATTGGTGGTGACTTTAGAATCACGGACACATTTTATATCGCAGACACTTTTTGGATTCCGGGTGGTGGCGGTTCGGGTGCTGACACGACAGCAATTCTCGCTCTTGGACAAAATCACCCTGGCGTATTCTATGGTCCTGGTGCTGGTTCGGGCGGCAATTCTGTCACCTATTATGCTATTGACACCAGTGACACCCCTGAAGCCATTATGGGTGTGACCCTGACTTCAAAAACTATGGCCGGTGTTCAGGATGGATTGATTGCAACCAATTCAAGCGGATACGGTACATTCACCGCACCAACGGAGCAGTTGGTGTTTCTCGGATATAAAACAGGATATGTCTTTACACCCGATACTAACAACATTACCGGCACTCTGACTGATACGCTTTTCGGCTACAACTGGCAGATTGTTGTCGGTTCACCGTCCGATTCGAGTATGTGCCGTTGTTACGGCTTAATCTATAATGATGAATGGCTCCCCATTTCAGGTGCTAAAATAACAATCAAACCGCCGAAAGGAGTAACGAATCTCTGTGACAGCACCATTGTACTCCGTGAGCAGGAAAGAACGACCTATACCGATGATACCGGATATTTCCAGATTGATCTTGTCAGGTCCGAATGCTACAGTACCGCCGCCGATCTGCAATACAGCATAACCGTTGAGAAACGCAACAAACATGGCATTCTGATTCACGAAGTAAGGGAACAGAAATTTGTCGTACCCGATACGACAACGTACAGGATAACATTCTGATGATTGATAATCTCAGGCAGTATTGGTGGATAGGCACAATTTGCATTGCCGTTGCGAGTTTTGCCTTCTGGCTGTATTCAATTGATGCTCAGGCATCAGCGGCCAAAGAAAAAGCTGACAAATTGGAAGCTGTGGCTGAAAAGACGGCAGAGTTAAATGAGAAAATGGCTTCCGTTGTTGCACAAATGCTCAATCCCCAATTGTGGCTGCGGAATTACCTTATCGTTAAAGGTATTGATACCAATCTGGCGAGAATCTGGTCGTCTTATGCAATCGGACCCGTTCGAGACAGTCTCGGCTATCCGATTGAAGGCGTACCGTACTTAGAAGAACACAACGTACCACGGCGGGGCTGTCTGACGATCTGGTCGGGCGGTGAGCCATTGATCGTGGATACGCTGTGGAATTTCAGGGAGTAAAACATGGAAACAGACGTAACTCCGGTCATTTCTGTCGATATACTGCGTAATGGCATTGCCTTTCTGACGGTCATGGTCATTACCCTGTATAAGAAAGTGCTGAACCGGAAAGAAATTGACGACAAGCTCAAGCGGACCATTTCTGTCGTGGTTGCCCTTGGATTGACATGGGTGGTACAGAAATACTTTGGTCCCGAAATGAGCTATGAAGAAATCTGGAACTTTGCCATGTCGATTGTCGGAACCATGGTGATTGTTCAGGGTGTCGGCAAATCGGCCAATCGGGTACGGACAGGCAAGGCCGGTATGTTCGACGTGGCGAACAAATGGCGTATGCCGAAATGGAAACGTGACAATATAGGTTAGGAGGTAATATGAAACGATCAATCTTAATACTGTTGATCCTGATGGTTCTGCCCTTCAAAGTCGGGTGGGGCGTCGATATGTATGGCACCATTGAAACCGGTGTCCTGTTCAATCCCGGCAGTGCCAGTCACCTGTCAACCATGGCAACGGGAACACAAGCTCTTGTGACTGACACTGTCCGTAATTATCGGCTCAGTGCCTTTGAGTCGGTCAATTACATAACGGCTGATTCAGCCATTGAAGCCGGATCGTTCGGTACTCAGGTTGAAAAGTATTACAATATTGGAGCTTTTCAGTTGGGGGTTATACCGAAAGTTGGGATGTTTACGGATATTTCAGATGGCAAAAACAGCTACAATCCATTGCTCGGAGGTCGATTCTCTGTCAGCATCAAGGATTGGATCGGCATTAGTATCGGCGGTGAACAGATATTCGGCGACGATCCCATGACGAATGTTGTCGGCGGCATAACCTTAACGCCACCAGTAAAATAAGGGGATAGCGAGTCCCCGTTTTCATCCATCTACTCTGCCCCTGGTGAACAAATGATCCGGGGGTTAAATTTGATGTGTTCCCGGGGAATCTATGAGTTTTGTACGTGAACAAGTCGTCAAGCGGCTGACTCGGTCAAAGGGTTGGTCGAAAGTACGTAAACGCCATGTCAAGGAAAACCCTTTCTGCGCTGCCTGCGGGCGGTTTTCAGGGCTGGAAGTGCATCATATCATTGACTTTTCGACGGAACCGGAGTTGGAGTTGGAGCCGGACAATCTAATTACCCTGTGCCGCAAGACGTGTCATCTGCTGTTGGGGCACCTGCGAGACTGGAAAAGCATAAATCCTGACATTGAGACGGATTCTCAGGTTCTGTTTGAAAAGATCGTGAACAGGCGGTAATAGATTACATTCGGATGATTTTACTTATAACCATTCGTGCCCCTTTCAATGTGTCCCACAACGGTTTATCGCAATTCCAACAACAAGGAATAAACATGGGACGTGCTCGATGACAAACTTCTTCTAATTTCCCAAGATTTGTTACAGCACCGCAGTGCTTACAGACCTTTTCTAATCGCAGTTGTAGTTTTTGCTCTAATTTTGGCATTAAGGACATTCCAAGACGCATATTAGTCTCCTTTCCTTTCTCCAATGCCCCTGTGACCGCCATACAAGCGATCTGACGGGGGTTTAATTATACTTGACAAATTAAACATAAATTCTTAATATGAGCATAGACATCTTGTTGATCTTTGTATCAACAAGCCCTCCAGTTTACGTAGACTGGAGGTTTTTATTATAGCGCAGGATAACTTCTAAAACTTTAGCGGCACAAGCCTTACAGTAATGCCATGTACGCCCGTCAGTTTTATCTTTTTTACTCTCGCCTTCAAGCCGCCCCCACAATGCAAGCATTTTTGTCTGATCGGGTCCTCTGCCTAATGATTTACCACATTTATCACATATGATTTTTATTTCATTTATATTTATCTGCACACCACACTACCTTTCTGACGCCCGTAAACGGGGTCTGACGGGCTTTTAATCGGTTTTAGGTACAATCTACCGCAACTCCAGTTCTTCCTGCCTGAGACGGTCTAAATGAAGCCGACAGTAATCTTTATTCAGTTCGATTGAAACAAATCTTCTACCGTGTTTTTTCGCCATTGCCGCAACCGTACCTGATCCTCCAAAGATATCAATCACGATGTCACCCTTGCGGCTACCGGCAAGAATACACTTGTCGGCCAGTAATTCAGGGAACGTGGCAAAATGAGCTTCAGGATAGGGCTGTGTTGTTATAGTCCAGACAGAACGGGCGTTGCGCTTGCCATTTGGGTTCCATTGTTTGCCGGAGACTTTAGAACCGTATACTTGCTCAGCTTTACCTCCCGCTGCGCCAAATGTCTGATGTGATTTGGTGTCTATTGGTGTTATTTGATCTTCCTTAATCGCATCCGCATCGTAATAGTATTTCTGGCTCTTGCTCATCAGGAATATATATTCATGGCTCTTGGTAGGACGGTCCTTAACTGATTCCGGCATAGGGTTAGGCTTGGACCAGATTATATCGGACCTGAGATACCAGCCGTCAGCACGCAGGGCAAAGGCGACCATCCACGGTATGCCGACGAGGTCTTTGGGCTTACAGCCATGTCCTTTATACCCGGGTGGCTCACGGTAAATATACTTATCTTTATAATTTGGATAATTACTTAGATTACTGCCCCAACCCTGCCCACTACCCGCATAACTATCCCCCAAATTCAGCCATAGCGTTCCGTCGTCTTTCAGCACCCGCCGGACCTCACGGAATATAGTTACCATTTTCTCGACATATTCTTCCGGCGTTTTCTCAAGACCGAGCTGCTGGTCGATTCGGACGGCTCCGCAATGGGGGCAGCATTCACCTTGACATATAGCCTCATCGCCATAGCTACCAGTATTCGTTATTTGTTTCTTTGACTTATCTGTGAGTGTTCTTATTGATCTACCTACCTGATGGTCACACTCCACATCCCCACCTTCCCATGTTGCCGTACCATAATCTCGTAATCCCCAGTACGGCGGGCTTGTTATGCAGCACTGGATTGACTGGTCGGGCAACAACCGTAACGCATCGAGAACGTCCGCATTGAGAATGATACCTGCATCTTCCTTATGAAACGGCTCCACCCCGATAGCCTCGACAATATGATTAAGAGTCATTGCTGTACCTTGAGAATTGCCGCAACCACCTGCGGAACCCATCCATTTCCAATGGCTTTAAGTCGGTCCACCCGACAGGCCACCCCATGAGCCATTCCCACCATGTCGGGTTCACCTTCTCTCTTGCAATGGGGGTTCCACGATACTTGTTTTGACTCCCGCCCGTTTCCTCGAATCTCCCCGACCACTTTTTGCTCCCCGCACATGGGGTGTTGTAATAATATCCAACCTCTTTTTCTGTGTTGTCGCATTGCAAGCTGATCCGCCCCGACAATATCCCATTCTCCATTGTACCCGATTTTGGTAAGATTGGATAAGATCGTATAGATATATTGAGAGGCAAACAACCCTGGTACATTCTCCAGGTAAACGTATCTTGGTTGTAATATGCAAATGGAGTTAAACGTTGCTGGCCATAAATTTCGTTCGTCGGCCTCGCCAGTTTTAAGTCCAGCAAGGCTGAATGGCTGGCAGGGGAATCCGGCAGAGACAAAATCCACTTTTCCAGCATATCGTCCTGCGTATCGGGAATTGAATGTCCGAATGTCATCGAAGATGGGTGCGTCATCGAGAATCCCGTCTCGTATTCTTGCCCTGATAATTGATCTGCAATACTTGTCGATTTCGACATAACCTACTGTCCTGTAGTTTGGGATGATATGTTTGAAAGCGAGTTCACCTATACCACTTCCCGTAAATAATGATAGCCCTTTCATCCGATAGCCTCGACAATGCGGGCAAGGGATGTCATACTTCTTCAATCCTGATCTCTAATCGTGGCACGTCAGAATAATACTTCTTGATCGACAGCACCGCTATCTGGTTGTCATCTTTGTAAGCGACACCATTCAGGGCATCACAGACGATTTTTGCTATGTTGTCGGCATCGGGCTTTGTTGTCGGGACTTCGTTTTCCTTGACCATTTCGGCTCTGCGTTTTTGGGAAGTTGCCTTCGGAATCGGCATATAGGCGGTAATGAACATGGAGATTGGTCCCAAGAAAGGTTCATGGTCGGGGTAATCATTGCGGAATGACAGGGCAATCAGGGTTTCGTAGTTGACATCCTTTTTGTGGGAATAGGTACTGACATGACCGCCTTTTCGGACGAATCGGGGTCGATGTTTCCCCATCGGCCTGCCGGGGATTACCAGTTCAATCATCCACCACCACCTTGCACTTTACGGCTCGGACATGGCCCTTGCGTCGTTCCTTCACCCATGTTGTATGATGTTTATTTATTTCATTAAATTTATAAATGACCATACTTTTATTGAAGCGTATTCCATATAAATTATGGTATTCCCAAACACCTTTTCTTTTTATCTGCACACACCACAGTTGTTCAACCATTGAGCGCCTCCGATGCTTTGCGAAGTACACCAACTGGAATTTTTAATTTCAATTTATCAGCATCAGTAAAAACATCATAGAATGATTGTCCCCCAAAAGTCAATTCCTTTTCCCAAAGCTCCACTTCATAAAGCTCAACAAACGGCTTCAACGCCTCTCTGAGCTTGGCGTTGTCGGCTTCCAACTCCTCAACTCGCTGGATGAGCCAATCATGGTCCCTTGAGTCAACAAATTTCCAACCACGTTTCCGTTGTTTCTTTATTTCTTCCAGCGTCATTTCCAGCGTCATCCTTCTTCTCCGTCTGTTAATTTGACGAACAGCAGCCATACCCCGAATACGGCAAGGCAGTAATATATTAAAGTCCAGTCCATCATTTACTCCTTCATTCTAATCAGCGTAAAATATGACACCGTGTCTCGATAATTCAGGCATAACAGGTCAATGTTTCTGATCGGTCCAGACCACAGGAAGGTGCTGTCGCATGGCGCAGGGTTGATTCCACGAACAGCCGGGACTCCCTGCGGTTGGACCTCGTCATCAGGCACAATCTTTATTCGAGAGCCACTTCGATTGAGCGTGTGCCTGCTGTAGTATTTTTGTACTGACGGTGCTGCCACAGTAGCACTGGAATGAGATGGTTGTGAAATACCCGCCATATTGCACGGCAACGGGTATTGAAAAAGTACAACGGCGAACACCGCCAGTACGCTACTCAATGTCAGCCAGAGCTTAGTCATTCTCTTTTGGGTGTGTTAAATAATCTGTCCAATTTTCTCTTGGCTCAGACAATTTATTTGTTTCGCAGAACAGGCTTGCTAAATCTGCCGCAATAGCGGCATTATGCTTCGCACTAAAGGTTACGGGCTTATCTCTGCTTGTAAGCCAACCCAACAACCCGTAAACAGCTTCACTCCCTGTTAATTCGTTGCACATCACATCACCTTTCATTGTTGCGCTGGCAGGAGTCGATAGCATTGTGACAGGGGCACGTGAGACGCAGACCAGTCCCAAGGCCGAGACTTTTGTCGTACCGATTACGGGAGAGCCTATTGTCGCCATCCGGCTTGTATCTATCCATACATCCTGATCCCACCAGCGCAACTTTCATTTCCTTTCAACTCATGGCGACCAAAAGTTAGTATTACTTTAGCAGAGCCACTTGACGTTGTGCATCTGCTTCAGCAGCCACATACCAAGCCAACTGTGCCAGAAATCAGCATTGAACTCACCACCCCAACCATGGTCGCAGTCATAAACGTCATTTGGTGTCTGCGGCTGGACGGCTATGGCACAAGGTGCTACGGCAAAAAGGAGTGTCATTAGCATGAGAATTGCTAAGGTTTTTTTAGCTTTCACATATCCTCCTTTCCTTGGGGATTGTTGGTCGCCATGAGCTTTGCTTCAATATCTTCATCTATATACCAATATCCAATCAGCCGACACAGTGGACAGGCTGAATCTATGTCAACATCCTCTTGCTCGTATCCGCATTTACACGTAAACCAAGTCATTACTTCTCTCCTAACAGTTTGCGGGCTTGTTGGACTTCAATGCAATAGACACAAGTTGTCGGTTCGGGGTTGTATCGCATAGTAAAATCATCGTGGTGTAACGGACAACCTCGATTCGGGTGAGCAATCAATTTTATAAACTCCAACATTTCCCTGACCTTCTGATCCGGCGGGAAGTGGCGGTAAAGAATCTCATAAATATCTCTCATGCACTCATAACCAAATAAAACCCTTAGTTCTTCCGCACACTTCTCAATGTCACCGTCCGGCTCCGATTGCACAAACGGCTCAATGATGGCCGTCAGCTTGGCAATCGCCTCGCCTTCTTCTTGCTCATATAAATCCTCGAACATATTCTTTGTCACAAGGGCACGGGCTATTTCTTCAGCTTTGTTCATCCCAACTCACCTCCACCTTGACTGATGCAAAATCTTTATCAGGGTAGATTATCTTCAGGTTATTAGCGTGTCCGTCGCCTTCTTTCTGATTCTGCCGCAATAACAGACACCGCATATCCCAGTGCGGCTCTCTTGTGCCGTCGTTCAATACCTTAACGGGCATATATGCTGTGAATGTGTGTTTGCTCATATCCCTACTTTCTCCCCGTCCCGGTGTCTCAGACACAGAGGCGGGGTTTTCATCATTATCTGTCATAGCGACAATAAACATCAACGGTGTTGTCCTCGGAAGCTAACAGTTCTGCTCCCGCAATAGGAATCGGAATAACGTATTCATTTGAAATCGCCGTTGTGGAACAGGTTATTGAAGTTGCGACTCCAGCCTTGTTTCTTTGAGCACGAACATTCACAATATGGTCTTTGTGAAAATTCGGGGGCATAACCTTGTAAAATTTGAATCCGAGCAGGTTTTGCACCGGATCAATGAATAACTTTGCGTACTGATACTCATGCAATCGGTACGCATCAACGGCAACCCTGTTGAATCTGGCAGTCGTTGTACCTTTTGTCTTTTTTGACGCTTTTGTTCTCACCACATCATTAAGATTTGCTGTGATGCTGACAGCAGGGTAACTGTAATGACTTACACCGCCGTGTGTGATTGGTTTTGCAACAACCCAATTCATTCTCTACTCCTTTGTTGTTGGCCGTTTCCGACTTTGTTATATAGTTATTTTTTCTCCCCGCCCCGGCCAAGCTGTCGAAGAGAACCGGGGCAGGGCGTGAGGCAGCAATTCGCTGCCAATCAGTTAAGTTGCTGTTTCAATAGCTGCTTATATTCCTGTAATGCCTTTTTATCGGCAGACATTAAATCCATTTGTCCAAGCCCCGTCATGCGTATTTCAGGAATTTGCTGACCCAATTGCTTTGCAAGTTTAGATTCCAGTTGACAGATGTATTCTTCATCTGTTTCAGGTTCAGTGGTTGTTTCTTCTTCTGTTTGTTTCACTTTCTTTGTTTTCTTCTGTTCAAGGGCGGCTTTTGCAGGTGTCTTAATATTGTCGTCCAGGTCCGACTTTTCAACAATCCATTTCAGGTATTCACTTGGCAATTCACTATACTTTTGACCTTTATGCTTTCCCAGTGGAATTGTATCATCATTGCCATTCTGGACAACCGATTGATCTTCCTTGTAATCTTCAATGTCCTGCAGGAATCGACCGGACGTGAAGGTGGCATTAAGGGTTGCGCCGACCAATGACCTTTTTTGTGCCATTTTGAGAATTGTATTTGAAGGTGCATTCTCCCTGCCTCGCTCCGTAGATTCACATGAAGCGATACAGTCTGCCCATACAACTCCACTACGCCGATTGATTAACGTACATTTAATTTCATACCGATAAAAACCGACTTGCCGTACTTCTTTACCGTTGATTATGGCCGTCCATTCACGAAGGGATTCGACGGTTTTATCTGTCACTTCATATTGTGGTGTAAGATTAAAAGCACCACAGAGTTTTTCGGCTCCCGCCTTATATAATGTGGGTTTTTTGGTGCCCGGAATAACACCATGATCTAAGCCATCCTTGAGTAAATCTGCTATAAATTTCTCAAGGTCGGCCATCATTGAGCGCATTTCATCAAAGGAAACTGGTGCGCCTGTTTCAATTGTTTGTAATTCGTTGCTCATTGCTTGCCTCACTTTCTTTCTACCACCACCAGCCATACCAGGCGATGATGTCAATTATGATCCACCATAACGGTCGCTGCGGGATTCGCATTGTTCTTCTCCCATTCTAATTTACCTGTTATAATTTCTTCTTCGAGAGTCCAAATTATTTTACAGGCAAAACTTTTTTCACACATTTCACAAGCCCGTATAATAATTTGTTCTTCGTTTTCTTTGTCACTATCAAATTTAAGATTCTTAAACGTCGAAAATTCTGTGTCCTTATGGCAATATGGACACTCCACAATTCTATCTATCATAGTCAACCCCCCTATCATAGTAAGTCCTTTCATTATGTTTTTCAACCCACGCCTTCACCTTGTCAGGTGATCCCCAACAAGGCGCAGGTGCTTTATTGTAGAGAAATTGCACAATATCAAATAAATGATCCCGGTTGAAATCGTCGGCTCGCCCGAAAGATTCCTTGAGATCGTTACACAATACTGCCGTCAGAAAACCACCGCACGGTACGCCTGCATCAATATAATTGTAGAGACTTTCAAGGATAAGAGGCTTGATATTGTATTTTTGCTGTGCTTCAGTTATCGCACATTCAGCTTTCGTCACCTTTAACCTCCTATACTCATAATCGTTATCGCCATAAACCAGCCCCATGCTATGCACAGAATCGCATAGGCAAAGGCGGTTAGTAGTTCACCCCACTGGGTTTGTTTCTGCATCATGCACCACCTTTGTATGGAATGCACAGAACTTATACCCGGACTCAACCTCATCCTGCGTCAGAATCTTCTCGCAGTCGGGATGTTCACAGACGTAACATCCCCGACTCTCAAAAACTCTGGCTCGATGATACCGTTGGACCAGGTCACGGATTTGAAATGTTGCCATAGTACCTGCCTTTCGTTTGGAGTTATTTTGTTTGCAACTTTTCAATAACAATTGTCTCAACCATGTTTGCCATTGATCGCCGTTCGGCTTCACACATCAGAATCAATCGGTGATGCAATTGCACCGGCAGACTGAACGCCGTGTGTACTCGTTTCAATTTCTCTTTTGGCTTTGTCTTTGTTGTCATTATTACAATCCTTTCATATTTGCGTATTCGACAACAATTAAGTAAACTTTAATAATATGTCAAGCGTTTTTTACGGATTTTTAACAAAAATTAAAAGAAAATGCTTGACTTTGCCATAAAGTGTTGGTATTTATGGGGAAAAGGAGTTTGAATGATTGAACGGTGCGGAAAGTGGGGCGTTCATAAGCCGGTAAAATCAAGGCTTGGTGTTCGCCCCCCTCATTATTGGCCTTATATGTGCGTCAAGTGCCGTCAAGCCATTGGATACCGCCCCCCTGATCCTACTACGAAATATCGTAAGATATGGAAAAAGAGAAACCCCACAAAATCTTGGCAGGAATATAATTGGGAGATATTCCCGATGTGTGCACATATATTGGAAGGATGGTTAAGATGAAAGAAATCGGTGAATGCGATTGCGGGTGGAAAGGCGAAATGCAGCGACAGCACTTCAATGACTGTGCCCAGTGGCAATGCCCAGGCTGTATGAAAATGCACCGGATTCCCGTCCGCAAAGTCCCCGCCTTTCACAACGAAAAGGGCGAACGGGTCAGGTTGGACGCCTTGCGGCCATTCGCCATGACGGTCAATGACAGGAAAGAAGGAATAGAATAACGAAGGTGCTTTTTCAGTGGAAACAGGGGTCTCACCATAAACCTCAACGGTCACATATATTTAGTTTATGGACACGAGGGACAGTAGTTTGGTTTTCTATGTGTGGAATCGGTATGGAATATACCAATATGACGACAGCAACCTTACCTGTATGTAAACAATGTCTGGCACATATAAAGAAATTAAGACAACAACAACCCCGTTATACCCTTGCCGGTGATCCCTTCTGGCCACAGCAATATCGAGACAAATCAAGTTTTTATTATCATTTCCCCGCTGAACTGTTTCTTTGGCAATGGCGGGACAAATTGAATTGGTGGAAAAAACCATTTATTTGGGACATTGAATACTTCAATTATGAACTCACAGAAGATGAAAAACCACTTGACACCGATTCAACAACAGCGTAAAATAGAAAGTGTTTTCTACGGAAACGTCGACGGTACCGTAGGCCGGTTATGTGTACACGAAGCGCCCCACAATCCTGCGGGCGCTTCTTTTTTTCTTGACACCGACTCAACAACAGCGTAAAATCAGAGTATGGACAGGAACAGTCACAAGATTTCAATAACTGACAGCGATTACTACCGGCAGGGGTGGTTATACACGTAATCGTGTAGCCAGTCTCTTGTGACGCTGGTTGTCCGACCGCCCCTGCCCGTAGGAATTGAGATCATTTATGACCGCATATTTGAAGCTCTGGACGTGGTTGCGAACAAATCCCAAATTCTTAGAATTGAAATTAAACGGGCGGGGATTCCTTGTTTTAACCTGGCTATTATGTAAAGATCAACGGGACGATGGCAGGATTTTTCTCAGAAATTTCCAGCATTGGGGCGATGAAATGGGCTGTGATCGGAAAACAGCAGTCAAATTGGCGGGAGAAATCCAGGAAAAATCCTTCTGGGTTGTCACTGAAAGTGAATCAGGAGTGCTTCAGGTAGATATAGCTAACTATAAGGAATGGCAAGAGATAGATGTGAAAGGGGTACGGGAAAAATCCAGGAAAAATCCCACAAAAATCCCGCCTCTTAGAGCAGAGCAAAGCAGAGCAGAGCAGAGCATATATATAAAGGTGATTGAAGACCTGAATCAGAAAGCCGGGACCAAATACAAATGGCAATCAAAACAAACCCAGTCCGCTATTAAGGCTCGATTAGACGAAGGATTCACCCTTGACAACTTTTGTACGGTTCATACAAAGAAATGTAACGAATGGGCAGGCACCGATATGGCTAAATACCTGCGACCGGAAACGCTTTACCGTCCGTCTAAGTTTGAATCTTATTTGAATCAGGTCGACAAACCAAAGCAGGTTGATTGGAAGGAGTTGCCGGATGACGACTAAAACAGATAAGCGGTTTATGGATGAGTTTGAGTATTACTTTCTAAAGAAACAAATCAATGCCAGGGAAATACTAAAAAACGAGCCGCAGTATATTAAGCGGCTCTCAAGAGATTACCAGGATGTTTGTTTTAGGTTTATAAAACCGCATGAATATAAGGCTTTTTTTGCCTGGTTGGCGCAAACCGAACCATATTTCCTTGATGAATCAAAACTGGAGCCGAAATGTGCTGAATGGCTCAAGCGAAAGCCCTCAGAAAAGCGGGACGATAAATTGTCTGATTCAATGGAAATGTTGCTTTGTGAAATATGGGGAGCTGCTCAATTAGCTAAACTCCCGGTATATCAGAAGGTTAGTCCGATTATTTTGTGGTTTGATTCTGCTGCGAAAAATAGAATCCAATGGAAACAAAAATCAGAAAAAGATCAACAGCTACATTTGTGGGGCTGGCTGCGTCAAGTATTAAGCATTGATGAAATGAGTTTAATTGAAGTAAAATTGCGAGAGTTTCAGAATATAAGCGAATCAATAAAACAGTTGCGGATTGGTGGTGAAGACCCGGCGAAAATAGTTAGAGGCTATATGCGAAAAATTGGAAAGGAGATGTTATGAGTGATATACACGACAGTACCATGAGTGAGTTTATTACTTTCCCAGGTTTTGAACACGTGAAGAATCTCACCGGTAAAGCAAGGGATTATTATGAGCGTTTTCTTCAAATTATTTTGAATCGTCGCTATTCTAATCCTATTGTCTCAGTTAGACTTGAAGATATTTTAACAGAAGAAAGCGGTAGGAAATTCTCAGGTTCAGAGATCAGAGCCATGAGAAGGTACGCCTGGTCGGTCGGTGAGCGTATAGGATCGGGCGGTAAGGGTTATTATTTGCTTGAAGAACCGGAACACGTTCACGAAACGGATCAGCAAATTACGGGACGGCACAGATCATTAGCCGTAAGCCACAGGAACCTTATGGCTATTCTATGGCAGATTGAGCAGGAAAAAGGACTCGGCCAGCAAAACCTGAATTTCTGACCTACGTAATAAATACGTAATCTTTTCTCTTGACTTCGCTAAAGTAATCCAGTATATTGCCGATGTAGTGAATAACAACCGTAGTGAAAGGAAGGTAAATCATGTCAGAATCAAAACACACACCGGGACCACAAGAGGCAACCTTGAGAAAATATGACCGTCATTTTGGTTGCTTTTACTGTAGGCTTCGTATACCCCCGAATACTTGGGTGCTACAAGTAGGGGGAAAAGTGTTTCATAGCTTAGATTGTGCAAGCAAGTCGCTTGAAGCCGCAATCGCCAAAGCGGAAAAGAAGTAGTGAAAGGAGAAATCATGTCAGAAACTAAACACACACCGGGATCGTGGCATATAGGTTCGGGAAATGGTGAAGGATCGATTTTTGGTCCTGAAGATTGCGGAAGAATGGTCTTTGAAAGTGATCGAGGGACGGTCCTTTATCCTATTTGCAAAGTTATTAACGGTCCGAAGCAATGTCAAGACGAGGGAGCAGAAGACAACGCTAACGCTCGCCTGATTGCGGCGGCGCCTGATCTGCTGGAGGCGCTGAAGGGTATGCTAAATTGGGCAAGGCGAGTACAAGAACCGATTCCCGGCCCCGAAATTGCAAGGGCGCATACCGCAATCGCCAAAGCGGAACCGAAAAGCTCCTGACATTCCCTGTCAGGGTTTCCTATTCACTACCCCCGGCCGTAAAAAGCCGGGGTTTTTATTGACACAGACCGTCCTTTTTTACCCTAATTTTTACCCTGGTTTTTACCCTGATTTTTGTTAAATTAACCTTACACGAAAAGTTAATAAAAAAAACACTTGACAAGCGATTGAGAATATATTACGTAGTGCGTAGGCTCTTAATTCTGGCTAACAATTAACTAAGGACGGTAAGATATGCCGGGAATCGGCATAGTCAGAACATTCGGAGCCGGGCAGCTTTGCCGCAAGGTAGAGCTGCCTTTTTTTAGGGGTCAAAATGGCTCAACTTAGTACCAAACAGAAACAACACAAGGCGTTGTGTTCTGTATGTAACCATCCAGATTGCAAGGAGATAGAAGCGGAATACTTACGTGGCGGGTCTCCATATCAGATTGAGTTAGATTATCCTGGGGTTGGTCATAAGTCTGTTTATGCTCATGCCAGAATGTTTGGTCTTGACAAGAAGCGAGATAACACGGTATTAACTCAATTACGCCGTATTATTGACCGGGGTGGTGTTAAACAGCGGAAGATCAGCGATCCTTTGTTGGGGAAAGCCTATGAATTGACCTCGAAGATTACCGGCGAATTAGTCGAACGCAGTGAGCACAAGCACAAGGGCGAACTGGACCTTAAAGTCATTTCTGAGCAACTACAACAACAACTGGCGAAGGGGAAGGAGAAATTAAAACCTCGTGTACGTCGTGATTCTCCTGATTAGTGTTATGGCTATGCTTGCACCACAACCGACCCCACCGCAGCCATTTTACGAGTTTATACAGATGCACCTGGAACGGCATCTAATAAATCCTTGTTGTGATGACCACTGGGATTTAATCGAAGCCCTGGGGGATGACACTCAGCTACATTTGTGTATTAAGGCGACCCGATCACTTGGCAAGACGCTATATGCTGGCCGATTCTTCCCGTTGTATCTAATCTGTACAAGTCATTATCCTGAAATCCAGACCTTTTCCCGTACTGGCGGTGCTGCTGGCTTATCAGCCAAATCAATGAATTGGATTACAAGGGAAATCGAGAGTAATTTACCATTGCGGGCGTTTTATGGCCTTGAGCCAGGGGATTCATGGGGTCAAGAACACATTGAGATAAGGCGGGCTGATGGTCATGTAATTGATCTGTATTGTCGAGGTAAGCGGGCTTCTGCTCGTGGCAATCGTGGAATCGTGATAATTGACGATCCACAGAATACTGATGACTGCAAGTCCGAGACGGTCCTTGAGCGTGATAAGGATTGGCTCCTTGAGGATATATTACCAATTCTCCTTGAGGATCAACGTCTGATCTTTATTGGTACGCCGATCAGCCCTATTTCACTATTGTCAACTGTTGAAAAGTTACCAGGAGTTAAGACGCTTTGTTTCACTGCTGAAAAGCCAAAGCACAGCGGTAAGTCGGCATGGCCGGAACAGTGGTCTAATGAGTTTCTTGAGTTACGTAAACAGCAAATGGGGCTTGATCGCTATGCCTCTGAGTATTTGTGCGAGCCGAGAGTGCCGGGTACGCCGGTATTCAAGGCGGAGTGGTTTCAATACTATGAGCCTGATTCGGTGCAGTTTGAGCGGACCAAGAAAGACCTTGTCTTTACCGTGACCGGGTTCGATGGTGCTGAGAGTAAGGCAACACAGGCAGACTATACCGCCATTGTGACAGTGTCGGCAACAGAAGGAGCGAAGCCGGATTACTACGTCAGGGACGTAAGGCGGGAGCGGTGGTCGGTGAAGGAAGGAGCCGAGCAGTTGTTGTTGACGTATGACACCTACAAACAGAATCAGACCGTTGTTGAGTCCAGATGTGCGCCACCGAACAAGGACGCAATTATTGAGGAATTAGAGGAACGGCAGCGGATTTATCATAAGTACGTTAATGTCCGGCAGGTAAAGCCGCACCGTGACAAGGTGACGAGGGCTTCGGAGATACAGTCGTTGATACAGGACGGCAGGGTCTATTTCGATCCGAGAGATAAGAACCAGAGTCATTTAATGGATGAGTTGACGATGTTTACGGGTAGCCAGGACTTTCACGATGATTGTGTTGATGCTCTGGTGTATGCGTTGAAGGAGCTGAAGGATCGGGAGGCAACACATAAAGTCAAGATAGAATCAACATTAGCGGAGAATTGGTAATATGGCTGAGGGACAGGATCATTATTTAGGTTCGATGATACCGGAAGAACGGAGTACGTTTCCGCTATTTGAACAGGAGATGCTTGACCGGGTAAAGCGGGATTTGATTCGTGCCGAAGATCACATGGAGCCATATCATACACGCTGGAAGGAACAGGCGGCTTTGTATTTCAACGCCAATCAGTACGATACTTTGCGGAAAATGAATCTATTCCCAATGCCGATGACGCAGGAGCTTACGGATCAATTGGTGGCACAGTTACGTGACAAGTTGTTTTATGCTAATCGTCCTTGTACTGTTGTTGGTGTTGAGGAAACGGACAAAGCTGATGCTGATGCTAAGCAGGAGATGATAGACTGGCAGGACTTCAAGCTGGACGTGCCGACAGCAATCGGTCAATTTATTCGTGACGCAGCGATCATGGATATTTGTGTGGCAAAGGTTGACTATGAGGAACGAAGGAAGAAAGTCTGGCAGGACGTACAGGAAGAAGTAGACGCTCCTGAGTTGCAGACCGGTGTTCATAGAATGATCGGGTATATGCCAAAGAAGCAGATAATGGTAAAGAAGAAGATCGAGGTCGAGGCATATAAGGGTGCTGTATATACTCGTGTTGATCCAATGGATATATACTGGGGTCCGGACAAAGAGCGCATAGACGATGAATTCCCGATAATGATGAAGACGGCTGTGACAAAGGATTTTTACGAGTCACAGCCGTATTTCTTTAATATAGATCAGATTGATACCGAGTCGGGTATGGGAGCTAATGACTTGTCGTCGAAAGAACGCATGGAGATGACAGGTCAAAAGTCGGCAGATAACTATACAGAGAAGGAACACGTATACGTTGAATGGCAGGGACAGGTTAATAAGGTTAAATTACTGGCGTGGCGTCAGGAGGCGGGTCGCCTGGATGAAGAGGGTGAAGATTTTGAGTCGCTTGATCCCAACGAAAAAGTCTGGTGTATAGTTGGTGTTGATAATGGTCGGGTGGTTGTTCGTCTTGAAGAGCAGGCGCACGACATAGGGCGTCCCAATTACATTATCGGGACGCTGCAAAAGCAGGAGAATAGTCTTATTGGTATTGGTCCGGTTCAGAAGTCTATGCCGAGTCATAAAGCCACTGAGATACTTATGGGAATGTTTATTGCTAACTTGAAGCAATCAGTTGACCGTAAGTGGATCATTAACCCGTCAAGTATTACCAACATATCGGGACCAATAAATAAACCGGGTCAGATCATTGAAGTAAACGGGAATGTTCGTGATACGGCGATGGTCATTGACCAGCCTGCATTGAGTCAGGACTTATATCAGGGTTTGGCAATGTTGCGTAAGTGGATGCTTGATGCGTTCGGGTTGCAGGACATCACAACGGGTCAGGGTGATCCTGAAGCTGAGACATTAGGTGAAGCGACCATGACAGAGGCATATTCCAGTTTACGTTTGCGTGATTATCTCAAGACGTTTGAAGATACGTTTATTCAGCCGTTTTATGAAATGCGGAATCAGATCAACGAAGAAATGCTGGATGCTGAATATATTTATGCTATCATTGGTGATGGTGTTATGGATTGGCGAGCGATACAACCGGAGCAAATCAAGGCGAATACTGATTTTATTTGTGAGTCATCGTCTCGTGAATCTAACAAGGCGGTATATGTCAATCAGATGCTGAAGATGATTGAGTTGTCGATGGGGGTTATGAAGGCAGGAACACCGGTACGTCTGGACAAGATGTTGCAGTCCATTGGTGAGACAGGTTTCACGTTAAAGCGGGATCAAATGTTAGAGTGGTTTCCAGCTATGAAACTGGAAGAGGCGGGAATGTTGGATATGGATCAGTTGATAGTACAGGCGAGCTTGAGTCAGTTTATGATGGCGGCAATGGGACCGCAGATGATGGCGCAACAGCAGGTACAGGGGGGTAATGGAAGACCAGGACAGCAACAGCAGCCGATGAATCAAGGCGAAGCGGTTGCGAATACGAATAGAGAAAATCAAGTTAATTTAAGGACATAGGAGGAAATGACATGAAACGACTTATCTGGACAATTGCCTTGTGTATGCTTGGATATGCAGGAGTATTGATTAGTGGAGTTCTTTTTGAGTCACAACAACAAAGAGTTCTTACATACAGCAATACTGCTGCACTTGATACGAACAGAATAACCGGTACAACTTTATTAAAGTCTCCCCTTATTGAAGGAGGTATGAGTAGATACACTGGTGTACAAGGATATGTTTATGTATCAGGTATTACGAATCCTGGGGATGCTGCTTTTGGGAATGTTGATACAGCTATATTGACTTATTATACCTCATTTGGAGGCGGTGGGGAAATAGTCTTTTTTGTGGATACCCTGGCTGGATTGCCCGCTACGTCAACAGTCTATAACGATAAGGATAGTGTCTGGAACGCAACAGATAATTTTTATTTGCGTTGGTATCTCGCTGATTCTACTGAGGACTATGCGGATAGTGACGATACTATAGTTTGTACTTTACAGACGTTTATGCGAATACTAAAGGAGTAATTATGCCACAGAAAGGAAAAAGTAAGTCAACACCAGTTAAGCCAAAGCCATTAGTTACGAAGGAATATGATTTATCAAAGATTGGTTTACGCAAGGTAACGAGGATGCAGCAACAGGAAGTGAAGGTTGGCGAGACTGATCTTGGGAAGAATATCGTAACGGTTAAAGATGTGCCGGTAGTAACTGAGATAGTGCAACCACTTGTGAACATAGAAGAAGCAGAGATGCTACATCTTGCCGGTGCAGTTGATATTGAATCATATAAAGAATATCCGTCAAATCTTAAACTGCTTACTTCTAAGTGGGGTAGTCGTCGGGTATTACTTGACAAAGTTGACTATGAGGAATTGAAGAAAAAGTATGTTAAGTCTGCGGAATAACATATTGTTTCGCAACTGGTTGTTGCAGGAGCAGAATGAACCGCACATATCGTTGTTATTGCGGTGGCTTGATGAGAAGCGTCAGTTTATTTCGTGGGCGGCGTTACAGAAAGGAGATACAGAATTTGAGAAAGGTCGTTATAACGGATTAACGGAAATTTACGAAACATTAACAACTGTCATGGCCGATACGGGAACGGAAACCGCAGGAGCGGATACGGGAACAGGCACGGTCGATGAAGGATGATATGAACGAAGAAGATGCACGTAAAGAAATGCTGGATATGAACGTAGAGGTTGATAATACGCTCAGTCCGGCTAAGAAGGCAATGTTTGCCGGTGAACCGGATGACATTGACTTTGAAGAAGTGGAAGAAGTTGAGAGTGATGAGGAAGTTACATCCGATACAGGAACAGAGACGGCACAGGAAAAGCCTGCCGATACGGAAACAGAAACGGGTGAGCTTGACGAAGAGCAGCAGCTTCTTGCCAGGTATGGACTTCATAAACGCTTTAAGTCTCTGGATGATGTATTAGCATCAGTTCCTGAACATAATAAGCGTAATGAAGAATTGAGACAGGAGAACTACCAGATACGTCAGACATTGAATCAAATCAATGAACGTCTGGCGCAGCAGGAACAAGGACCAGCAGAAGAAGTTGATAATGATACTTTCATAGATTTATTGTCAACGAATCCGCAGGAAGCAATGCGGAAACTGAAGTTGGTTGATGAAAGTCAACTAATTCCGGTTATCCAGACATTGCAGTCGGTTGTTGCTGAAAATAACTGGTCAAAGACAGTCAATAGTATTGCGACTATCGACGATCCTGATGCAAAGGAAATAAGTAAGATCATGCAGACAACCGGACGTTTCCCTTCTGTGGGAGATAATCCTCTGTATGACGATATGTATCAGGTTTACGTGTCACGTCCTGGTTTGCGGAATGTGCCACAGAATGAGTTAATGCCTTTATTGTATGATCTTGTTCGTGGCAACAATCCCGGCAAGACGAAAGTTGAGCCTGTCTCGGCAACTCGTAAACAACGGGCAAGTACCAGCAAGTCAAAAGTGACTCAGGCTGGTATACCCAATTTTAACAGAATGTCTGCCGAAGAGATACGGAATTGGGCTGCGGCTCATGATCTGATTGATTAGTTCCGTAGAAGCGGCAGCGAGGAGATGTAGGAAATGGCTTTTGGAACGACACATTTTGCGGCCACCTACGGTACAAAGACGACTTCGGTAGGGGCTGGCGTACCGTCAGTATACTATTCAAAGAAGTTTTTGCCGTTGTTGGTCAACAAACTCGTGTTGCCGCTTTATGCACAGAAGAAACCGTTGCCTGAAGGTAATGGTTTAACTGTTGAATTTTTTCGGTATCGTAATCTGGCACCAGTATATACGGCACTTGATGAAGGTGTCAATCCTGATGCTGATATGATCTATGGTCAGAAAATTCAGGCAACAGTTAAGGAATACGGTCGATATGCTCAGATTACTTCATTGGTGAAGCAGGGACATATCGATACTGGTTTAGAAGGTGCTGTTGAGGTTATGTCAGATCAGGCAGCCGAAACCATGAACGGGCTTCTAATGAGGGAAATTTGTTCTAATGGTTCTTATCCGTTGGCTGCTGATCTTGCAACGTCTTCAACTTATTCGGGAGCATTAGGAACAGTTACTTCCACAACGGTTCTTGCCGGTGGTGCTGCACTGGAATCTAATAGTGCCTATGGGGACACCGACGATGATTTGAATCAGTCAGTTATTATCATCACAAGTGGACCTGCGAAGGGTGAAGCTCGTGTTGTCACCGACTATGATGCCGACGGTGGTGCCACTGGAACGGATGCTTCTGGTCAGATGACGGTTTCACCGGCATTTAATATGACTCCGGTGGCAGGTGACACCTTTGTTGTCACAACTCCCGATGAGATCACCACTGCCGATGATCTTTCTTATGCCAACATAAAGAAAGCCCGGATACTTCTCAAGAAGTACAACTATATGCCGTTTGACGGTAATTTTGCTATCGGTGTGGTTGGTCCTGATCTGGCAAGTAATCTAATGGATGAAACCGAGTGGAAGAATATCAACTACTACAAAGACAACATTCGTTGGATACTTGACGGTGAAATCGGTCGGTTGGCTGGCGTTCGGTTTGTCGAACATAATACGCCATTTAATTTCCCGATTACGACTCGTGGCACTGCCGGGACTTCTTATGGTCCTGGTGCTAATGGGGGTAACCAGGCTGATTCTGGTGGTGTTTCAACAGTACCGATATTCGGTCGTAATGCTTTTGGCGTTACTACTTTCTCGAAGAAAAGCGGTCAGGCCATAAAACCGCCGATTATTCACAAGAAATCTGGTGCCGGGGATACGTCCAACCCGTTGAATCGGTACGATACAATCGGTTGGGAAATCGAAGTAGCTCATAAGTCTATCTATGCGTTGCATTGCGTAGGTATTTGGTGTGCTTCTACATAATCTTAAATTAAGGGGCAGGGTGACACCTGCCCCTTTTCAAAGGTGAAGTATGCCGGTATACGAATACAGATGTGAATGCGGAATGCGGACAGAGATAGAAAAGCCGATGGGCATGGTTTCTCGTCCTGAGCGATGTTACTGCGGCCAGACTCTACAACGAGTATATTCTTCTCCACTTATCAACTGGAATAAATGGAATCCGAATTATCGCCAGAATGAAATGGTTGATGGTGATATTGATTTTCAGGCGTGTGGTGGTGATGAAGAATTTCGTGCGGAGATGGGATTGACACCTAAGCAAGTGCCAGCATACGAGGAAGCGGTACGAAATGGTGAGGTAGAATGACAAGTGCAGAACTAAAAAGATACGTGAAATATCTGGCAATTCAATCTGGTTTCCCGATGGAGAATATTGACGATCATGTAGATGTTATTATCTCGCTCGGCGTCGAGGCTTTTTGGGAAGCTCGTCCGTGGTCTTTTCGCAGTCGTCAGTATACGATGACTACTGGCAGTGATAAAGCGGTTGCCTTGCCTGATGACTTTGCTGGATTCCGCAGTGTTCAGGAACGGACATCGAGTACTGGATGGGATTTGGAATATTATATTAAGGAAGAATATGACAGTGTAAATCCTGATCGTTTGTTATTCGGAGAAGGTTCTCCACGAATGTTTACCGTATATTATGATAAAACAAACGATAAGTGGTATGCGTTATTTGCGCCGCATCCGGTTTCGGGAACGTCGATTTACTGGGATATGTTAACAAAGTGGGATGGCGGCTTGAATGCCATACCAGGCGGTTTGTATACACTGGGTGTCTTGTCAGCTATTGGATATTGTTTGTATCCGGTTGGCAGTCCGCAACGAATGGCGGCATACGGGGAGTTTAGACAGATATTGAAAGATATTGAACCTGAAGATACACCATTCAAAGGTAGGTTATTCAGATGGAAAACCGAAAGCGAAACGGCTGTGGATACATCCTGGCCCTGGGTATAATTGTATTTTATTCCGGAGTCTCAGCACAGTCCATATCGCCACGACTTGATTCGTTGCGGGCGTATTGTACGATGCCTGTTGATCTGCCTGACGGTGCTACCGACAATCAGTTGCCGACTGCCAAGAAGAATAAGTGTATCAATCTGGCGGTGACTCAGGTTGAATACGATTTCCCTGCTTATGTGCGTTATGACACTGTGACGATGAAAACGACGACTGAAGGGGCAGGATTGAATACGGATTTTCGTGATCTGCGGTTTGTTTTCAGGATGACGGCAGAAACGACTCTTGTAGGGCAGGATACGGTTATTAAACCGATACGGACACCGATTCCCAAGCGTTTACCCGATACCCTGCGCTGGTTGCGGACTGACAGTAAAGCCGACGTACAGGACAATGAAGTTCTCGAAGAGCCGACAGCATGGTTTGTTGAAGGGCAAAGATTATTCATTCAGCCGAGATGGTCTGATCCTGACAGTGGTTTGTTTCTGATTTCGTATTATGCCATTGACAGTACAAAGACAGACGATACGGCGACGTTCAGGTTACAGCGACACTATTTGCCACGAGTGGTAGAATATGCTCGTGGTTTAATGTATATGACGATTGGTAAACCGGCAGATGCGGCGATGTGGTTTTCGATGTATGCGGTGGAAGTAAACAAGGCGTTGCCGTCAACGAGGGCGGTAAGTTATCAGGAAGTAACCAGTAAGTGATTAAATATATCCTGACATTTATTTTCTTCTTGCCTTTCTTGGCAGTTGCTCAAACCGTCCCTGTGGTTATTGATAACCCAGGGGCGGGTGGTATGCAGAGTAACTACGGGATCAACACGCTGAATCCCGACCAGTTGTGGTATGCCCTGAACGTCGATTACTGGACGACTCCGGGCATGATAAAGAAGCGCAAGGGTATAGTGCCGTATGGGAATAATAATATATCTTTATATGGAGCAATAGGATTTCATGATTACACCTTTGACAAAAAGTATATATTCGGGGTTAAATCGCATGATTCCCTTGCTGGAGCCGGATTACTGGCTTATTCAGATGCTTTCAGCGCAGGGCTACAGGACAACGATGTTGCTGAGTGGATATTTTCATACGAGGATGTAAGACACAATTGGCTTAAAGTCAGGAACATTCTGATTCACTGTGACGGTAAATCATACCCGATTGGCATTATCGGGACATCAGAACGATTTATTGGCAGAGAATCGGAGAATCAGGCGTATCCACAACCAAGAGCAATATCGCTTGGACTTGAAGCCCCAGGGCAACCACGAGTTATGGAAATTGATACTACTGGGAATTTGACAGGAGTTTATCAATACGCTTTTGGGTTTAATGGTCCACCTGGAATACCGTCAAGGCCTATTTCAGTAGACAGTGGTATGGTGTTGATAAGCAATATTCCTGCTACTGAAAGTGCTATATTAGGCATGGACACGGTTTATATTTTACGTCGCAAACTTGGCAGTAATAATTCATGGTTTAAGGTTGATTCTCTGGAAAACCCACAGGATTCATTTCCAAGAGTTTATATAGATACGTTAGCAGATTATGCGACAGTGCCAATACAAACACACTGGATCGCTGATACTACTGTAATAGATACACTTCACAACCTGGACAGTTCTATCTTAATATGGTATACTGGTTGGTGGGATGGCGATGATAAAATAAAAGGTTTCTATTGTTACGACGAAAATTTACCTAAAGAACCTGGTGATTGTCATCCATATTATACTTGGTATAACTGGACATTTGATAGTATTACGGCTTCAACTCATTGGTGGCTTAATGATGCTGATAGTGGTATTGCCGGAGATTCGTGTTCTGGTTATTGTGGTACTTACAGGTTGCATCCGTATACTGGTGCACAGGCATGGCCGTGGGACAGTACAACGAATGATTATGATAAGGTGATAATTGATACGACTTTTACGGTTTGGGGTGATTCGGGTGGCTATCAACCAGGACAATTGTTTCTTATGAATGATTCTGCTGACACGAATTTCTATACTCGTTGTGCATATTCTTTTTATGACCCACAAACAGGTATTGAATCACCTTTAGGTCCGTCTTGTGCTTTGCCGTATGATGATACTGAAGATACTCTTTATTCATGTTCTTTAAGGACGGCAATAATTGATCTAAAAACCAATCCTGCATGGATCAGAGTGTATACAAATGATACTGGTGGCACTGCTTATGATACTCTTGTCTGGTTGCCAGTATTTCAGGGTCGGGTTAATGATTTTATGGGGCATGGTGATACTGTTGTTATTCCGGGCATTCATGACAGCGATATTTACAACGGTCTTGATTCAAGTATGGTTGATTCATCTTTTGGTTACCATTTCTTTTATGACAGGCAACCGCCCTACAAGTGGGATTGTCCGATTCCTGCCCTTGATATGGCGTATATGGATGGTCGATTATGGGCAATCGGTGACCCTGAACAGCCGTGGCGAATGTACTGGACGGACGTGAATGTGCCTGCTGGATATGCTTTCAGTTCGTGGCGTCCCGGTAATGTCTACGATTTTATTGACGATGGTTATGGTGCCCTGATTGACCTGGAAATGGTTGCCGGTGGCAATGCTTTCTATGCCTTCAAGCGAAACGCTGTCTATTTGGTAACACCGGGTCCGCAGGTTACGTTGTTAGAAGGGGACAACGGACCTGTATCGGTTAATGCTATTACCCGCTATGGCGATCAGGTATACTTTCTGTCGTCTGATATGCGGATTTATATGTTGTTCGGTGCTAATGCGCCGGTGGACATTTCCGATCCGATTCGTAACTGGGTTGATTCGATATTCGTTGATCGACACATGGCGTATCGTAAATGTCGGGCGTTCAGGTTGAACGATGGGATCAAGTTTTTCAATGATTCGACGGGTTATGGATTGAATTTCAATGCCGATAGAGGACAATGGTCAGTGGAACAATACGGGAGTGCCGGTGCTTACGTTCCACGTGGGTCGTTTTTTTTCGATACCACTGAATATAGCAGGTTTGCGTGGGGTGATTATGGTACTTCTATTCTTTTTGATGATTCTGCTATTGCATTAAGGATTGAAGGGAAAAATGATACGCTTGATTATACCGAGCCATATTTTTCTACTCTTCAATTTTCTTACTACGGGGACAATGACCATTTGTGGATGATAAACAGTGTTGATATTTTCTCAGAAAAAACCGACAGATTGTATTTACAAGTTTTTGATGAAGATGGTGATTTAGTGGCAACAGATACCGTGATGACTGATACGGTTGGTAGTTATGGCAGGGCGATTACATATTTACCCGAACACAAAGGTTCAGCTTTAAGTTTACGTCTTGTTTCTGATACTGTACTTGATGGTGGTTGGGGTTATAAAAACTTTATTATTTATGGTATTCGTATCACCTACCAGAACATGGGGGGCGTGAATGTTAGGTGAATATTTGCAGTTTATCACAGAAGATGATAAGTGGCTTATTGATGTTATTATTGAAGAATTGGAAAATCAATGCTTAGAGCATGAATATATTTTGAACCATGATTTGATTGAGAGCATTAAACATGAATGGCGCTGGTAAGATAATATTTATTTTTGTGGTAGGCATTGCAGTTTGTTTTGGTGGCGATTTCACGCCGGAGAAACCATCACGACCGGCATTTCTTGATACTTTGGGACAAGGTGATCGTGAAGCATGGGGAAGAATAACATGGACTGGTGTTGGGCAGGGCACAAAAAGAAGGGGTCCAATGACAGCTTCGGGTGGTCAACGATTTGCTTCTATTGGTATGAATATTCCTACAAGAGAAGGTGATCGTGAAGCATGGGATTTTGCAATAGCATTCTATCAAGTTTGGATAGACAGTTTACGTCACAAAGGAAAGCCTCAAAAATTTGATCCAAACCAATTTAGATGGGGTGGTTTTCCAGGTGGGACTAAAGGGTATGGTAGAAGTATGACGGCGAGTAGTGGTCCTATTTCTGGTTTAGGTAGGGGAATAATACCAAATATGGGTATCCCTACCAGAGACAGCGTTACAAATCAGGTTGTTTATACAGAGTCAAGTGGTGAAGTGTACCGGAAACGTGTCAATGACAACCAGCCCTTTCAGTGGACAGCGAATGTAAAATTAGACGACGGGACGGCGACCGTACATTTTAATAGTTCCGCAGCGGGCAACAGGTTCGTGACCGTCCCGTCAGATACTTCGCAGTTGGTCATTCTGGCGACACCACGAGGCGATACGGGTGGTGCGATTTCAGTGATATTATTGGGCGATACAGCCCTTAGAATAAATTCAACGAGCGTAAACGATAATCGCTGGATCGGGATTCAGGCGATAGGGAGATAATTATGCCAGGAACAAGTTGGGTTCAAAATAGACGCATACCGAATTACAGACCACCTAATGACTATTTCAATATAAGTCGATGGTGGCAGCCACAGCAGTTTGACTGGCTGAAAGGTGTGGATCAGGCGAATATCCCCGGTGCGAATCTGGCTCCGATTACTCCTGACTTTTACCAGCAATACGGGCAGTCAATGCTTCAACCCGGCAAGGGTGGAATGCGGCGGCAGAATAAACTGGCAGACTTCTATAAGGATTATATTCGTGCCGGTTATACTATGCCTGACATAGGGGCGGAATTGCCTGTCAATCTGGCAATGGGTACGCCGTTTCAGGGATTTACGGGATTAGGGTCTTATTTCGGACCTGAAGATGTACCAAGACGAACGAGTTACAGTAACTTTCCGATGACGGGGCTTCCGGGTCCGGCAGGCGGCGGCATGGGCAGGCCGGGACCGGGAACAATGGCGACAGGAGAACCATCCGGCAGAAGAACAATAAATGTAGGGGGC
>Ga0209536_100002786_pt1 | contig 28412 bp, 21 predicted proteins | sample DeeMarSeWOR28_12_FD_187461 | JGI IMG/M metagenome (GOLD analysis project Ga0209536, IMG submission 187461) | Marine sediment microbial communities from White Oak River estuary, North Carolina - WOR-2-8_12 (SPAdes) (version 2) | ecosystem: Environmental > Aquatic > Marine > Intertidal zone >... | reverse complement strand
CGCGCTGTGGCAGCAGCGCGTGGATAACCGCATCGTGGAGCGGATCGGGACCTCGTTGCTGGGCGTCACGATGAAAATCCCCGTCTCATGCCAGACGAACGTCAGAGGATGCTGCGGCGCGGACGCCGCCTTTGTCTGTAACGAATTGAACATCCCGCATTACTTCGTCGATGTCGCCAGGGATTTCGAGGAACTTATAATCGGACAATTCCGGCAATCTTACGCCAGGGGCGAGACCCCCAACCCCTGCGTCGACTGCAACACACTCCTGAAGTTCTCGCTGCTGTGGGACCTGCTGACTGAGACTTTCGGAATCACACATCTCGCAACGGGTCACTATGCGCGAGTTTCCAGAATCGGCGAGCGTTCATATCTCGCAAGGGCAAGAGACAGGACAAAAGATCAGAGCTATTTTATATATGGTGTTGCCGCAGAGAAACTTGCCAGATTTGTCTTGCCGTTGGGAGAGTTGACAAAAGAACAGGTCCGCTCAATCGCCCGAGAGTCGAATCTGACAGTGGCAGAAAAGGCCGAGAGCATGGAATTGTGCTTTGCCGGCGAAGGAGACTACAGGTCCGCCCTGGTCGGCTCCGAGGCCAACCGCGACGGCGACATCACGGACATGCTGGGCAACAAGATAGGCACACACAAGGGGATCGCACACTACACGCTCGGCCAGAGAAAGGGCATTGGCTTTGCCGGCGGCAGGCCGCTTTATGTAGGCAGGATAGACGCACAAACAAACACAATAGCCCTGGGCACCAGAGAAGAGATTAGCTTCAGCACAGTCAGGGCAAACCGGATCAACGTGCTCATACCCCAAGAGCTTGTCACCGGGCAGCGCGTCTGCGGCAAGATTCGTTCTTACGGCGATCCGGCGCCGTGCACAATTGTTGAAACTGGGGAGACAGATCTCACCGTTGAATTTGACAAACCTCGATTCGCCCCATGTCCGGGCCAGAGGCTGGTATTGTACAACAGTGAAGACAATATTATAGCCGGTGGAACAATTTTCTCAGATTGAAGAAATAGTTTATTTTTCCGAACACAATATACGCCCAGGGGATATATTAAAGACCTGTTAATGCAAGAGAAGGCAAAAAGGCCGTTAGAAATGAACGCCTGTTCTTTTGTACCGAATTATTTCAAAGGGGAAGTTACTATGGATGCAAAGAAGCAAAGGTTGATTACAGTGCTTTTGGTTGGGGGATGTGTGTTTGTCGCATTGGCGCTCTTAAATGGCTGCAAGAAGGAGGAGCCTGCCGGCGCCCCGACAGGTACCAGCAGTGATCATGACCACGAGCATGGCGAGGAGGGACACACCCACGACTCAGAAATGGCCATGGCTACCGAGTCGGCAAGAGAAGTTGCCTCTTCGAACGAGCAGACTACCTGTCCAATTATGGAAGGCAACCCCATAAACAAGGCCGTCTTCACCGAGTATAAAGGCAAGAAGGTCTATTTCTGCTGCCCCGGTTGCGACAGCAAGTTTAAAGCGGATCCTGAAAAGTATATCGCCAAGCTGCCCCAGTTCAATCAGTAGATCGGGCCCCGGACAGCACAGCGGGCCACAGCCTGCCGCCAACCTTGTGATGGTCTGAGGTTGGCTGTTGCAGCCAGCATAGTCCGTCGCGCCGGCAGTTCAAGCGTAGTCTAGTCCAGGTTTCCCGGATGATCCCCCGGACAGACCAATTGGCCAGAAACAAAGGCTAACAGACAAAGCGACACTTGAACGCCACCGCTATTTCGGCAGACAATTTCAGGTCAGAAACTCCTATGTGCTTGAATTTGCCTCAATCGAGCCGTAAACTTGACCTGCTGTCAAGAGGGTAACCCAAGCCAGTGTCGCTTGGCTCTTTTGGCAGGTTTGTGTAAGTTGTGGCCATTGTATCGTCTGTGATCTGGAGGCATGTTCGGTGCGAGTAGCATTGGGGCAGTTCAATGCGGTTGTCGGTGACATGGCCGGCAACACGCGGAAGATGCGGGAAATCTATGCCAGGGCGATTCGAGCCAATGTGGACTTGCTGGCCTTTCCCGAACTGGCTGTTTGCGGGTATCCGCCGGAAGACCTGCTGCACAAACGGCACTTCTTGACAGATTGCTCGCTGACGCTTGAGAGATTCGCTGCCGATTGCCCGGACAAGACGATAGTTGTCGGTTTTGCCGAAAACGACAGGGACGGCAACTACAATTCCGCCGCGGTGCTGCAGGCGGGAGCGCTGAGCAGAACCTATCGAAAAGCCCTGTTGCCGAATTATGGTGTTTTCGATGAACAGCGATATTTTCGGCCCGGCACCGACCCGTTGGCGCTCAAGGTTGCTGACCTCAACGTTGCTGTTACCATATGTTTCGACATCTGGAACACCCAGTGGCTTGACAACTTTCTTGAAAATGCAGGGCCAATCCAGATGATCCTGAACATCTCGGCCTCACCGTTCCACACGGGCAAGCTCACCAGAAGAGAAGAGACGATCAACAGGTGTGCGAAACAGTTGGGCTGCGCAGTAGCATACTGCAACCTTGTCGGCGGCCAGGATGAATTGATTTTTGACGGCCGCAGTATGTTCGCCGATTCGACAGGCAGGATCATCGCCAAGGCAAAGGCTTTTGAAGAGGATCTGATTATCGCCGATGTTGTGCTCGCCGGCGACGGTGCCGTAAGAGTCAAACCGCTGCAGCCTGCCGCTGTTCAGCCGACCGATCTCCTCGATGAAATCTATCGAGCTCTCGTGCTTGGAACGAGAGACTACGCTCACAAGAACGGTTTTCGCAAGGTCCTGCTGGGTCTCAGCGGAGGCATAGATTCGGCGGTCACTGCCGCGATCGCCGTCGAGGCTCTGGGAGCCGAGAACGTGGTGGGTGTCACGATGCCCTCAAAATTCAACAGCCCTGAGACGATAAGCGACGCCCAAAAGCTGGCCGAGAATCTGCACATCGAATTTCACACAATCCCGATCGGCCCCGTACTCGGTCCGTTCCACGAGGCGCTTCAAACCGTCGAAGGCTGGGACAGTGGTGGTCCGGCCTTCGAAAACCTGCAGGCAAGAATCCGCGGCTGTATCCTGATGTCACTGAGTAATCAGTTCGGTTCGCTAGTGCTGACAACGGGCAACAAGAGTGAAACGGCAGTTGGTTACGCAACTCTGTACGGCGACACCGCCGGCGGCTTTGCAGTTATAAAGGACGTTCCGAAAACCACGGTTTACAAGCTGGCTGAACATATCAACCAGACAGCCGGCCACCCGGTCATCCCGGTCGATGTGATAACAAGGCCGCCGAGCGCCGAGCTGAGGCCGGACCAGAAAGACAGCGACTCACTGCCCGATTACGATCTGCTCGACAGAATTCTCAAAGGTTATGTCGAGCAGGACAAATCCGTTGCGCAACTGACCGGCCAGGGTCTTCCAAAAGACGTGGTCGACAAGGTTGTTCGCATGGTTGACCGCAATGAATACAAGAGGAGGCTGTCGCCGCCTGGGATAAGAATTACGCCCAAGGCTTTCGGCAAGGATCGGCGGCTGCCGATCACGAATCGGTACAGCCCTTGTGAGGGCCTGGCCTGATCCTGTCGATCTGTCACTCTGCGCCGGGACCTGGAGCGCATCTATCTTACAGTGAGGGCATCGGCAATTGCTCTGCCGAATTGGATTGAGGCCGTCGGCCCCATGGCGGTAATTATGAGTCTCTCTCGCTCGACCGGCAGCCCCGTATAGAAAGCGCCCGCCTGCATCAAACGGCTCTGTTCGGTCAGATAAGCCGTCGCTCGGATACCATCGAGGACACCGGCACTGGCCAGAATCGTCGGGGCCACACCGATTGCCCCGAGAACCTTTCCCTGTCGGACCGTCTTGCGTGCGATATCCAATGCGGAAGGATTGGCCAGATACTCTCCCGGACCGCTGATGAATATTATCGCATCGTAGTCCTCCACCCTCAACTGGCTCACGAGAACCTGGGCATCTACGATGCCTCCGAGCGCACCTCTTATAATACCGGTTTTTGTGCTAGCCACGACCGTTTGAATCTGCGCCGCGTCAAGCACACGCCTTGTCGCGAAAAGCTCGTCGTCCCGGAAATTCACACTTTCGACAATGAATGCAGCTTTTTTTCCTCCCGCGGCCGTCTGCCCTTCCGTTGAGCCCGCTCCGACAGGATAGCCGACACATATGACATACAGCGGCTCGCTGTCTCTTGACATTCTGCATACCTTTCGCACTGCCGCCGTATCCAGACCACCGATTGCCACCGACCCCAGCCCCAGACAGACGGCCTGCAACTGGATGTTCTGGGCCACGTGCCCGGCCTCCAACGCCAGGTATGTTCGCGACCTTTTGCCGAATTGGGTGGTTAGCTGTCTTGTAGAGCCCGTAACAATAATAGAACAGCCGGCTCCGATCACGGGCTCCGGGGTCGTAGTCGCTCTGGCAAGGTTGCTGCGGATGTCCTGCTGTGAGGTTTGCACCAGACTGTGATCTGCCGGACGATAAGCATACACACCCTCGGCGGTTGCGAAGAACAACTCTATCGGGTATATCGCGCCCGCCGAAGGAGCCGTCCTCAGGCCTCTCTGGGAATCTGTCACACCCTGGCCGGCCCAGGCCAATTGGCCTATCTGGGAGCGCTTGAGCGCTTCTGTGCTGAAATCTCGCACAGTTCGTCGCTTGGCCAACACCTCTTCGAAGGTCAACTTGCCCGTCAGGTTAGGATCCGTAAGCTGGATGACCTCCTGTGGTGAAATGCGAGTCCTGCGCTGGCCCAGGCCGAGAGTTGCGAAACAAACCAGGACTATTGCGAGAATTGCCAAACGTTTCATTTTCCTGATCCTCCAAAATAAGTCTTTTTCAAGCCAAGGTCCACAACGAGTACATTTATATTATACACGTAGTTCGGGATTTCCCAGATTAAACTTTATTTTTGGCCTGCAACTTTGTACATTCTTGTGCTGTCCGGTAACCACTCCAGATGATCGTGTATCTGGTTTTTCTGGACGTTCCTGGCTTCGGCGAAGCGTTCCTGCGCCGCTCGGCGCCTGCAATGGAAGATGCAGGGCCAGGCATTTTGTGGGGTGATATGTTTAACTGGCATAGGTGTAAGTTGGATCCCATGAGAAATGTGAAATATGTAAATTTGCTTTGCCTGTGCGTGATTTCAGTATCTTTGCTGCAACAAGACTGCGGCGCCTCAGAGGGTCTGTCGGTAGGTCAGTGGGCTCGCTTTGAGAGGCCAGTGAATAGTACAGGAACGTATCGCAATGCATATGCAGATGTGACACTAGATGTCACTTACGAAGATCCCGACGGTAAAAAGACAAAATTCTGGGGATTCTACGACGGCGGCCGCACCTGGAAGATTCGGTTCATGCCTAACAGGATCGGCACGTGGAGATATGACGCCGTTTTCTCCGACGGTTCGGGGCGGATAAGCGGGACGTTTGAATGCATCCCGTCGGGCATTCCGGGGATGATCTCCGCGGACCGGATAAATCCGATTTGGTTTGGCTACAGCAGCGGCAGGCATGTCTTGATACGCAGCTTTCACGTGGGCGATCGATTTTTTGCCGAGAACTGGCCGGCTGCCAGACGCAAGGCTTTCCTGGACTGGGCTCAGACTCAGGGCTACAACATGCTTTCGGTGGCAAGCCACTATCTGAACCGTGACGCCGAAGGTCGAGGTCGCGGCTGGAAAACGCCCGATCTTTGGCCCTTGGACGCAGCAGAATACCGGAAGGCCGAAGTGATCCTTAGCGATCTGGCGGCCCGCAAGATTATGGTATACCCATTCGCCGGTTTCTTCGGACAGAGTTCCGATTTTCCAGTGGCTCATCAAGATCAGATCCTGTACATAAAGTATGTTCTCGCTCGATGGGGTCCTTACTGGAACATTCTCTTTAACGTGGCGGGCCCCGAGCCGAGAATAAAGCCCGGAGAATTCCAGAACGCCATGTCCTGGGCCGACGTCAATCGCCTCGGCCGACAGATCAGAGAACTTGACATATTCGCTCATCCAATCTCTATTCACAACCCAAGCGGAGATGATCCGTACAAAAACGAGGATTGGCTTTCTTTTGTCACGCTGCAGGGATGGAAAGGTACCGACCTGCGTGAGATTTACAGCGGCATGTTAAAGAACCATCATCACTCCAAACCCCTTTACGCCCAGGAGGTGTTCTGGCCCGGCAACAAGTATCACAAGATCCGCAACGAAGCCGATATCCGCAAGAAGGCATTTGTATTGATGATGTCAGCGGCGGCTATCAACTTCGCGGACATGGACGGCAATTCCTCCACGGGTTTCAGTGGAAGCATGGATCTGGCCGACAGGAATCAGGCCAATCATGATATTGTCAGGAAGGTCTGGGACTTCTTCGAAACGATTGACTTCTATCGGATGAATCCCAGCAACGAGACAGTCGACACAGGTTTCTGCCTCGCAGAAGAAGACAGACGATATCTTGTGTATCTCGACAAGAACCGAACAGTAAATGTTTCCGTGCGACCAGGCCGATATAGAGTGACATGGATTAACGCCCGGGACACATCGGACAGCCGTCACACCGGGATGACAAATGACGGCAGGAATCTATCGGCGCCGAATGCCGTCGATGATTGGCTATTGCTCCTGGTTGCCGAAGATGCGGTTGATATCACCTCACCGAATCGGCGGTAACGAGAATTCTTGTAGGTTGTTTCAGTGACTTTATCGCATCAACAAAAGATAACTGCAGTCCTGTTGGCCATCTACTGGCCTGCGCTCTTTATATTTACGCATATGCCTGTTCCACGAGTGGTGCTGGAGAGCGATGTCGCCGACAAGAACGTCCATTTTCTGGCATACTTGATTCTGGTATTTCTGTTGTGGTTTACTGTGAGCGACGGCAAGAAAGTTAACTGGCGCAGAGCTTCACCGTGGTGGGTGTTCTTGACAATGGTTGCATACGGAATTCTCGACGAGTGGCTTCAGCTTTATGCGGTGGGACGCTCTTGTAATGCCTGGGACTTTCTCGCAGATCTGACAGGCACACTGGCCGGTTTGGGTCTGTTCTCTGCTCTTGCGTTTTGGCCTGCCGGGCTCGTTGTTACGGCCATAATGATTTTCGGTTTCACCAGTGTTTCACGGGCAAATCTGGCTGACACGCTGCCGGCCACCAGTGCCGCATTTGTCTTATCCGCATTTGCAATTCTCACCGCGTTCTGGGTGCAATGCCTTCGTCTCTTCGGACAGAGAAACCATCTTCGGCTAAACGGGGTAAGATGGCTGACAGCAGCATTATCGGCTCCGCTTGCATTGGTTCTGACAGCAAGACTTTCCTCCGTAATTCTTAACAAAGACTTCCCAGTGCGGGACGTGATCATCTCAACCGGAGCAATCATAGCAGTCGTTGTCACGATCGGCCTAGCAGGCCTGTTTCGCAAGGTCGAAGACCGAAGAGCCTAAGACTCGGGCTTCTTCTCAGGCGTCCTCACAGCAACGTTCTTGAAGGGTATATACAACGGATCGCCCACCAGCAGCAACTGCCACGAGTTAAACGGTTTCGTGCGGTAGTACGCCTCGACTAGACATCTGCCTTCGTATAACTGCCCGAAGAACGCCCTGGGCTCCGGAAATGAGTGAAGGTACGGCTCAGCTACCGGCCCCAACGTCGCGGCTATACCGTCTTTGAGCAGAGACGGACACCATTGTCCACTGTTCGGGTCGCGGAGGTTGACAGCTTCGAAGCTCGCAATGTGATAGCCTATGGCACCGTCGACGAAATCGAACGCGTCGATGTATTGTCTCAGGCTGTACCAGCCGCAGTAGATAGCTGTTTCAGGGCAGGAGCCGGGCGCAAAGAGCTTGTCTGTGGCTTCTTCTATGGCGCGCATCTGCGTGTTGGATCTCGTGAACGCCGCCAGATTGCGAAGGGATCGGTCGAAATGGCTGTACAAATCTTTGCCCTTTAAACCTCGCGAATCGATGTATGCGATGCCTTTTAGCCCCGTCTTTTCCGCTGCCATCGATTTGTCCACAAGACCTTTGGCAATTTCAGGGCTCGGCCCGTCGATGCGACTTACCATAAGAGTTCTCAGACCAAGGGCGAGGGAATCCTTCTCGAGCGCATTCGGTTGCCACCGGTACAGATCGTAAGCTTCGAACAGGACCATCGACAACTCGCTGTCGACCGAAGCGCTCGTCTCTCTGCCATTGATGCGATCGATCTTCAGCTGCAATCTGGCCAGTGCTGTTGTGTGCAATTTGTATGCACGGGAACGCTCCTGCCGCTTCTTCTCAAGCTCTTCGATCAGCTTCTTCTCCCTGCCGGCGGATTCTCTCAGTTCCCTCAGCACATCGGCCTGGCCTGCCAGGGCGCCCCGGCCGCCCACCTTTATGGGCACGCCGTAGATCGTGAGCAGGCACTTGATCTTGCCGAGAAGCTTGTCTGTGAAGAATTTCGTGCGAATCGGCTGTGCAAGCTGCTCGTCGTAATCTTTCCTGCTAATCGAATTGCTGAGCTTGGCACCCAGAGGCAACGCGAGAATATTCTCCTCCGGCACGCCACGCTTCTGGCAGTAGTAACGAGCGATCCGCCCGGATTCGCCGATATCCTTGTTTGTTATGATCAGAATCTCGCCGGGCTCCAGCGCAGAGGCTGCATCACAACATATCACAACCAGCAAAGTCACGGTTAGATTTTTAGCTGTCATTGCCGATGGCAAGTCAGGTGAGTCCGACCCTATTGCGGGCCGTAGGATCTGTACGGCAGGTTGACCGGATAGTCTCGGATCATCTCCACATAATCGTCGAGCCAACAAGCCTTTGGATTACTTTCCAGAACAAGGAAACGTCCGCTATCGGCGTCGTCCGCCGCCCTGTGATATTTGAAATAGACTAGCCCCTCCGTCTTACCGACGATCTCGATTTTGCCCGTTGAATGCGACATCACGAACCGGACGCGCTTTGCAAGGCCGGAAACAAGGGCCTTGGCCCGCTCGACTATCTCGTAACCTTCCTCGATCGGCACCGTATAGGCTTTGTTTCCGACAGCCGGCCGACACTGAAAAATATAATAAGGAGCCGCACCCATATAGGACAGTTTGGCCAGGAGCTCGGCCATGACCTCGCAGTCGTCATTGACGCCTCTTATGAGCGGCGTTTGGTTGGTTGTGATCGCACCGGCGTCTTGCAGCAGACCGATTGCCTTGACCGCCAAATCCGTCAACTCCCGCGGATGAACGAAGTGGGCCATCACATAGATTCTCTTTTGATCGGTGCTGTATTTCGTTATCGTCTCCAGCAGGGCCGGCTCGTTGACAATTCTACCGGGATTGAACGCCGGTATTTTGGTCCCTATTCGGACTATCTTAACGTGCTCAATCTCGCGCAGTTGCCGTATGATATTATCGAGTTTTGACGGCGCAAGTGCCAGTGGATCTCCGCCTGTAAGCAGCACATTGGTTATCTCTTCGTGCTGCCGTATGTATTGCATCGCTGCGGGCAGATCCTGCAGATACTCGGTCCGTGGATTGATGAAGACCCGTTTTCGAAAACAGTATCGGCATATACCATCACAGACATTACTCACCAACAACAGCGCAGTAGAGTTATACTTGTGCTCGAGCCCGGGTATGATGCTGTAGGACTTTTCATCCGAAGGATCAAGCCGGCCCCACTTCTCAAGCTCATGCAAGCCGGGGATAATGAGCTTGCGTATGGGATCGTCGGGGTCATCCCAGTTGATAAGCGACAAGTAGTACTCGTTGCCACGAAAAGCGAACTGGTCAGTGACTTGTTTCAGCTCGATTCTTTCGTCCTGTCCCAATTGCTCCAATTGTTCTATTCTTGTCAGATGTTTCATTCGTACGTCGTATTGAGTCTGTGCCTTCTTGCTTTAGCCTCTTCTAGTGTATTCGGTCTGAGAATATCTTCTTTCATAGATGTCCTTTCGGCCGAACACCTGCATAATAGTCACCAGCACAATCCTTAAGTCACCCGACAAACTCGCCGTTTCGACATACCTGACGTCGAGTTCAAGTTTCTCTTCTCTGGTTATCCGACCGCGTCCCGATATCTGCGCCAAGCCCGTCAAGCCGGGCCTAACCCACAGCCGCTTCTTCTGCCGCTCACTCCATTCTTGTATCTGCGAGAGATACAGCGGTCGAGGCCCGACAACGCTCATATCTCCTCTAATTATATTATACAGTTGCGGTAATTCGTCAAGTGAATACTCGCGAAGGAACCTTCCGATCTTTGTCAGTCGAGGGTCGTCACCCAGTTTAGGGCTCGGCCCGAAAGGATCGACATCAGCCCTCATCGTGCGAAATTTATAGAATACGAATGGTTTGCCGTTCCTGCCCGCCCTTTCCTGTTTGAAAACAGCCGGTCCCTTGCTGCTGAGCCTTATAATCAGCCCAATCGCGACCAGAAACGGACACAGGACAATCAAGAATGAGGCTGCAACCAGGATATCAAGTCCGCGTTTTAGAACGTTGAAAAGACTCATAAAGAAGAGTCTATCCGCAAACAGTCCCAGAGTCAACGCCCCGACGATTGATCTGGACAGACCCGACTGCATCCGGTAAGCTCAACAACGGCCGCAAGTGGCTCGTTGGCCGGAGAATTCTTGCTAAATGGGATCAAAATATGCTGGATAATCTCATAGGTCCTGAAAGGCCCATAAGCTGGGTCCTGCAATTCTGGCCTGTGTTGGCACTTTCGTTTGTTTCTGCGCTCATCGCTACCTGGCTGTGCAAGAACATCGCGATCAGATTAGGCATTGTGGATAAGCCTGACAACCTTGTAAAGACTCACAAGGCAAGTGTCGCCTACCTAGGTGGAATAGGCATTCTCGTCGGGCTGATCGCAGGTGTGCTCGTCGGTATCTACTGCCTCTACGATCAGGAGCATCTGCCCAAAACATTCCGGTGGCTGGCCGGAGTTCTGGCAGGCTGTTCGGTTGCCTGCTTCATAGGCCTCGCCGACGATATACTGGATATGCGACCCTGCCAGAAGATACTCGGCCAGATCGTTGCCGCCGTCATCTTAGTCGCAGCAGGCATCCGGCCGAGCCTTAGTTTTTTGCATGCCTACTTCGGATGGAACATTTCGGAAGGCATCGAGATTGTTCTGGGAATCGGCATTGTGATTGCCTTTGTCCTCGGCGCAACAAACTCGCTCAATCTTCTCGACGGCCTGGACGGTCTTTGCGCGGGCGTCACCGTAATAATCACTGCGGCCTTATTAATGCTCGCCATCCACCTGGGAACATGGGCTTCCAGCACGGTCGGCGGCGATTCGGTCCGCGTCATTGTATGTTTGGGACTGCTCGGGGCGGTATGCGGCTTCCTGCCCTTCAATCGTCACCCGGCGAAAATATTCATGGGTGACGCCGGAAGCATGCTGCTCGGATTCGTGGCTGCGGCGCTTATGATCCTGTTCGCCGAGAAGGCTGTGCGGTGGTGGATCGCTTCGGTTGTAGTGTTCGGCCTGCCTATTCTTGATACTTCTGTGGCGCTTCTCAGGAGACTGCTCAATCACAGACCCCTATTCGTTTCCGATCGCGGCCACATCTATGACCAGATGATCGACAGAGGAATTCCACTTGCTAAGACTGTCGCCATCTGCTACGGCCTGGCCGCTATGTATGCACTGATAGGACTCGGCCTGAGCCTCAGAACAAAGATAAGGGCCAGATACGCCCTGATCATATACCTGCTCGTTTTCGCCGTCTCAGGCATCGTCGTCTGGAGAAGGGGCTATTTGAAGATGGAAGGCCATCGAGGAGCAATCCGCAAACAGAAGTGATCTTCAGCCGGCATGGGTGAAACGGATTATGAAATCAACGCTTCTTTGGATCGTCTGCTCATTTGCTCTCGGGTGCAGCGGCAGATTCACCACTTCGCGCGCCGCCTTTTCGGCCTCGGGGCACATCCCTACACGATAGTCGTAAGATGCCAGGGGTGTCTCAATCGGGTGCAGGGGACATTCGAACCAGCTGCCAAGCTCGATTCCCTCCCGTGCGGCCTGCTCAAGCGCCTTGGTTTTTTCTCTTATTCTCAGCGGGTATCTCACCATCACCGGCCGCATTATGCCGCCGTCGTAGCTTCTGCCCTTTAAGCCCCTGTCGCCGAGAAGCCGGTCATAGCGCAGCGCCATGCTCAGGCGATGGGCGATGTTGTGGTCAATTCTCTTAAGTCCTCGAAGACCGGAGCGAGCCTGCGCTTTACTGAGGCCTTTGAAGAAATCGTCGGCCTTTACCGGCTGATATTCACTCGCACTTGAAGAGCCCACCGCGGCGCCTTTGCTCGAAAGATACCTGAAAAGCCTCTGGGCAAGAGCTGTTGTTCTCGGGTAAACAAACAGTCTGTAGATCATCAGTTGAGCACTGAGAATAAGAACTTCCCGGCCAGACGGCGGGCACATATCATCGGCACGCAGCGATTCTATCCGCTCGGCGAGTTTCGTGTCGCCGGTTATCGCCATGCCCCCCAGGCCGGTGGTGTAGGGCTTGTTCCACTGAGACGAAAAATACCCGGCCAGGCCGAAAGTCCCCACCATCTTTCCTTTGTACCTCGAGCCAAAAGCGAGACAGCAGTCCTCGATAACGGCAATGCCCCTGCTCTTGGCAATGTTCATGATCGCATCCATCTGGCAGGGATAGCCGTACGTATGCTGTGCGATAATAACCTTGGTTTTGTCCGTGATCTTCTCTTTGAGCAGACTCACATTCATATTGAACGTCTCAGGCTCGATATCGACATAGATCGGCCTGGCGCCGACATACTTGATCGGGTTGACGTTCATGACGCAGGTATAGCCCGGCAGGATGACCTCGTCACCGTCTCCGATCTCGAGCGCCCGCAGCAGCGCGTATAGAGCTACTCTGCCCTTCCAGAATGCAAGTGCGCGCTCGATCCCAAAGAATCGGGCAAAATGGCGCTCGTACTCTTGGACAATCTTCTCCATCGTAGATTTGCTACCTCGACATCTGTATCTGCTCGGGCCTCTTTATACAGCGCCCCTTCAACACACAGAACCTGGTGACACCCCACAGCGAACCCAATCCATAGGCTAAATGCATTATTACAAATACCAGAGGCGCTGTGGGGGCAAACCTCCAGCCGGACCTGCGCCCTACATCCAAAGCGCCGGCGACGAGTCCCAACAGGTACAGTCCCACTTCAACTGCCAGCAAGATCCAAAGCCCTCTCCACAACAAGCCGGCCGATCCCAACAACAGCACGGAGAGCACCAGCATCGAAGGGACTAGTTGTCTAAATGCCGCAGGCCTCCTATGCTTCTGCAAGACCCTTATGCGCCAGAAGCCGTACTGTAAGTACTGCCGCCAGAGTTTGCATAGGGACTCTCGCGAGAAATACGTGCTTTGTATGGACCTCGACATCCATATCTTTCCACCGGCCAGGATTATCCTCAGGTTGAACTCATCATCCTGATTGCGCACCAGTTCTTCATCGAAATAGCCGATTTTATCCACGATCCACTTGTGGTGCGCACCGAAGGCGAGCGTGTCGACCCAGCCTTCGTAATCTCCGAGCCTGAATCTCGAGTTGCCAACTCCGATCGGCGATCGCATCGCCGAGGCAATCGCCCGACCCATATAACCGCCCGCTACTGTTTCGATATAACCACCCACGACCCAGGCGTTCGTGTGCTCTTGCAGGCACTCGACAGATTTGGTGACAAAGTCCGCAGGAATCTCTGCGTGTCCGTCCACTCGGATGAACAAGTCACCCCGTGCAGCTTTGATGCCTATGTTCATTGCGGCCGGGACAATTCGTTTCGGATTGTCCAACATTTTGATTCGACCATCACCCTCCGACAACCTCTCGACCGCCTGCCTCGTACCGTCGTCGCTCATACCGTCGACGACGAGGATCTCCAGCTTCTCAGCTGGGTAGTCGTTATCCAATACGCTCTGGATCGCCCGCTCGATAAAACCGGCCTCATTGCGAATCGGCATAACGACACTGACAAAAGGCAAAGCCCGCTCAGGCATCAGTTACAGTCTCCAGCAGAACGGTTTCGAGGCGGTCGCTAAGTTTGTCCCGGGCAAATTCGCGTTCGGCAAGCTCACGGGCGTTCTCGCCCATCTGGCGGCATAGCTGCCGGTCCGCCGCAAGTTCTTCCAGCGCATCGGCCAGCGCCTGAGGGCTGTGCGGGTCGAGGCTTCTACCGCAGTTGTTGCTCTCGATAGTCTCACCCAGCCAGCCCGGAACATTTATCAAAACGGGCTTGCCCGCCGCCAGGGCGTCGAACATCTTGTTCGGAGACCACGCGTGCTCTTTCGCGGCCCGGTAGATAGTCATGCACACATCGCAGCCGGCAACGAGCCGCGAGAGGTGGGTCTTGTCAGGGACCGGGTCGCTGAAGACAACGTTTGTCAGCTTGAAGTCGCGCGCCATCCTTTCCAGTTCGGCTCGCTTGCCACCAAAGCCGTGCAGCACGAGCACGATCTTATCACTGCTGCGTTCAGCCAAGATTCGGGCAGCTTCGATCACATATTCAAGCCCGTTGGACAGTCCCATCGCGCCGAAGTAAACGGCCGTGAACCTGTCGCCCAATCCAAGATCCTCGCGCTGCGCCGAACCATCGATGTCGGGCCCAAAAAGGTCCAGGTCGCTACCGTTTGGTATAACAGTCACCTTCTCGGCCGCCACGCCCGTTCGGACTATTCCCTCTCTCATACCGGGTGACAGTGCGACGATATGTCTGGCTCCGGCGTAAATCTTGCTCGCCATCCGTTGCAGCCACCATACAACGACGGGATTCTTCAAAGCTCCGACATTGACGAGCGCCTCAGGCCAGAGATCGCGAACCTCGAACACAAACGGGACTTCGAAGTGCCGGCCCAATGCAAGACCGGCCAGACCTATAGTCAGCGGAGTGTGCGTGGCAAAGACAACGTCGGGCTTGGCAAGTCCCTTGCCGATACGACTGGCCAACCGCGCAAACTGATAGAACTTGAGCATTCGGCGCCAGCCACTCATATTGGTGCCAAGCTGCGGATCATTGTAGGCTGCAGCGATCGCAACCACGGCAATTCCATCGGTGTCGAACTCAGCGTATTGCCTGCCGCCGGTCACGGGAAACTGGCGGTTCGCCAGCCCTGAAGTAATCATAGTGACACGGTGACCTTTGCCCACAAGACGCCGGGCAAACTCGTATGACCGGGTCCCGGTCATTCCTTTTCGCGTCGCAAAATATTGGTGCAGATAGAGAATGTGCATATTCATCAGGGCCTGGCAGGTTCAGGTAGCTTCCAGAGATCCGGCATGGTCTTGGATTTGCCTTTGAACAGAAAGGGCCACTGGTAATACCAGTCCTCGCGAGCCCGGGGCAGCAGCAGCGAAGGATCGTAGGCGAAGCATCCCAAATCTGGAGCCTCGCCTTCCGGCAACGGTCGGTTGAAGAAGTCCCTTCCGGGGGCGTATTTCGCCGAGCCTTTTGCTATGGCGGGGCTGTCCTTTCTCAGATAGAACGTGCCTTTCTTGCTGTCCAGAAACAACGGGTCGGCGGATATACCATTGGGGCCTGCCTGCCTGAATCGTGGAAGGCATAGATTGTAGTCGATCATGATCTTGCTCTTGCGAGGGTAACCGCCGTCAAGATTCTCAATGGGTTCGGCCTTCTCGAATTTCCAGCCGGTGTTGCCCACAATAATGTTATTGGCGATTATCTCGTCGCGGCCATTCTTGATGGCGACGCCGTTGCCGTTCAGGACGATCGTGTTGTTGACGATTGTGTTGGAACCAATCTGTGGTTTCGAATACAGAGCGATACCCCATCGATCGTTGCCGCTGATGAGATTATTTTCGATCTTACTGTTGGCTATCGCCGGGTACAGATGCAGGCCCCAGCCCGAGTTGAACCTGACAATATTGTTGCGGATGGTCAACTTTTCGCCGTCGGCGTAGATGCCGTGACAGAACTGCACGTGCTCGCCGTTGTATTCGACGATGTTGTTCTCAATGACCGTTCCCAGAACGCCGTGGGCCTCTATGCCCTGAAGAGCATTGTTATGGATGCGGCAGTTTCGTATCACGGTGTAGTCGCCGTCCGACTTTATGCCCGTATATCTGGCGCCGCTGCTCTCAAAACCGTCAATTATCACCCAGTCGCAGCCGTCCTTGACGTAGATATTGTGGACGGCAGAACCGTGCAGGACAGCCTCGTACTTGTGCTGAGATTTGAGGACGGTCGGCTTCTTCGGTGAGCCCGTATGCTTGGCAGTAAGAGTGATCTGTGTCCCTATGTAGATACCTGGCTTAAATACTAGAGTGTCACCGCCGGTGGTGTTCTTGAGAGCCATCTCGACCGACGCAAAGGGATTTGTCTCGGCCCCTGTTCCCGACGCCTGCCCTTGGGGAGAAATCCAGTATGTCCCCGCCAGTACTTCAGAGCAACTGGCCAGCAGAATGACTATTATGGCTATCTTCTTGCACATGTGCTATCTCCGCTTGGACGAAAGCTCTTCGTAAATGCCTTCCAGACGCTTCATGTTCGTCAGCCTGTCCGCTGATTTGACAACCTTTTCTCGATTTCGCGCTGCGGCTTCGGCCGCCATCTGTGGATTGTTGCAGAACTTCACAATACATTCAGCCAGGTCCGCCGGATCGCCGACTTTGTGCAGCAGGCCGTCAACGCCGTGGTCCAGCCACGTCGAGTTCGCTTTGATGTCCGAGACGATTGGAAACAGGCCAGTGGCCATGGCTTCGAGAAGAGACAGGCTCGCCCCATCCCACAGTGACGCCGATAAATAAATGTCCTGTCGGCCCAGCACCTCAGGCAGATCGTCGTTGTCCAGTTTGCCCGCAAATCTCACGCTTTCCCTCAGACCAGCCTCTTCGACGCGCTGCTTCAGCCCGCCACGCAGCGATCCGTCACCCGCGAAGGTCATCTCAAACCGGATCCGCTTTTGTTTGAGCGCAGCGAGTGCATCTATTATCGTGTGATGGTCGAACACCGATTCCAAGCGACGGGTGCAAACCAGCCTCAAGGGCCGGGATCTTTCGAACTGAGGTCGCTGCGAGGGTGCGAATCTCTCAGTGTCGATTCCTGGCGTGAGCGTTCTGATCTTTTCCGGATCGACGCCGAAACTCTTCGCCATATCCGCGAGGTCCGGCGAAACCACGTTGACGCAATCTGAGAACTCGAATACCCTTTTCAGCAAGGGTCTCCATATTCGAGACTTTGTCCCGACAGTCAGATCGCTTCCATGCGCCGTGACGACGGTCGGATGAAAGCCGCAGACCAGTGCGGTAAGTCCGCAACTGGTGACGTAGTGAGCATGCACGATGTCTGGCTTGAGTCTCTTTATCAGTCTCCTGGCCCTAAGCATGCTGATCGGGTATTTCCACTTTCCCTCGCTCTCGGAGTATCTGGTGCCGATCCCGACGTTGTATGTCGGCACTCCGCGCTCGGGTCCGGGTGACATTGAGACAAGAATCACATCGTGTCCAGCATCTCTGAAATAGTCAAGGTAGGACCCGATGTGATTGAATGTCCCCAGAGAAAGAAAGCAAATTCGCATCAGTGATCTCGTGGCCTACGAACGTTCACTCAATATGTCGCGATATGCCTGTAGAGTCTTCTCACAAACGGCCGATGCCCTAAATCTATCCTCGGCAAACTCTTTCGCACTCCGTGCCATGGATTGAGTAAGTTCCTGGTCCGAAAGAACCTTCGAGACAGCCTGGCATATGCTGTTGGTGTCATGAGGGTCGACTAACAGTCCGGTTTTTCCATCCTGGACCATCTCAGGGATTCCACCCACTTTGGCTGCGACCACCGGGACGCCGGCAGCCATCGCCTCGGCAATGCTCAGCGGGGCGTTCTCCTGAAAGGACGGTACCACCAGGCAATTCGCTTTGGACAATTCGGTCTGCACGTCTTTGACAGTGATGTTTCCGAGGAAATGTACTTTGCTCTCCAGGCCGGTGCGTTCGACATGCTGCCGGCACGTCTCGATATAGGCAGCTTGCGAAGCGCCGGCAATCCTGAGCTGTGAGTCTGGGAACTGTTGAGCGATTGAAGCAAACGCCTTTATCATTCCAATGATATTCTTCAACGGCATTACCCTGCTGCAGCAGAGTATCCTGCCCGGCTCGACCGATCGCTCGATATCGAAGTAGGAATCGGCAACAGGATTTTCAATGAGCCAGGTCTTGCGAATCCTGTTCTTTGCCGGCAGAAACTTTCTGACATACTCGCTTATTAAGATAACATGTGGGACCCGGCGGCGCCCGTACTCTTCTGTCAACTTCAGCAGCAACCACTTGGGCCGACGAAGAATGCCCCGCCGACTGTCCCATAGCGCATCCCTTTCGGCGATACCGTGAATGGTAAGGATGTTCGGCTGCTCGCAATTGGCTGCCAGGAATGTGACAGCCTGAAAATGTACAATGTCAGGATCTATTTGTCTCAGAAGAGACCTTATTTGTCGCTTGCGTGCGAAGATGTCATAAACCGTACCGGGTAGAAAACTCCAGAACCCCTGTTTGGCCAATCTATAGACGTTGAAGTCACCCCAGCCCTCACAGGTAATCTCGCCGGCGTCGCTCTTTGGAACGATGACGGTCAGCTTCACATCGGTTCGCTTGACAAGCTCATCGACGAGGTATTTTGCCACTCCGGCGACACCTCCGTCGATGCTGTGAGCTTCCTTCGGAAAAACTGTTACCATCGCTATGTGCATCTTGAAAAGTCTCGGTCAAGCGAATTGGCCCTGAAGCACGAAATCTTCCTCGCACTCGGCGCAATCCAACGGTTCTTCATCTGCGGCATTGAAGAACCAGGCAACTCGTTCGCTTGCAAGTACGAACGCGATGAATACCCAATAGTGTTTCTGGTACAACTGACCCACGTTCAATCCCATTATCAATAGATACGTCAGAATCGCCCTGGCGTACAATTTCTCGGCGCCGAGCGGAATGCGCTTTATCGTGAGCATTATCAAGACGATGAAAAACGCAAAAAGGACCGCGGCAGGTATTCCGTAAAGCCCGAGAGCCATGAAGAAATCGTTGTGGGGCAGAATCCTGAGCCCGCTGGCCTCGAACCATCCGTAGTAACTCGTGCCCAACGGCTTTCTCACCGCAGCCTTGACGGCCTGTTTGACGGGCATCATCCTGTAACTGATTGCCTCTTCGGCCTGATGGATGTCCGTCAATCGTGTTGCGACGGCCGCTTCCAGGCCCCTTCTCCTTACCACCAATCCGGCGGAGAGAGAAGCCATCAGGACGACAATAAACATCAATGCCACCAGAGCGGGTTTTCGCACCACCTGTCTTATGAACAACAATGGTGACAACATTGTGAAGACCAGCGCGATCAAGGCGCCGCGGGAGCCGATCTTCAGCAGCATTACCGGCAGAAACAGAATCGCGACCAGGTACAACACGCGCCAGAATATGCTCTTATCGCGAGCGAACAAATAGATCGCCGCCAGGAACGCTATCGCCGCCAGCGAAGCCAGCATATTAGCATCGGTTGCCTCGCCGAGTGTGGCTGCATATCTTTGCTCGGGCGCGTCTTCCATCGCTCTTATCGCCGCACCCGTTATGAAGGTCAGCGCGATCGTTCCCAGTGTCCCGGCTACATATGCTCTCGACGCCCAGCGAAAGGTCTTTTCGCCGTTTGTCTGGATTATCCAGTATACGATGAAAATCATTGCCAGAAGCTGAACCTGTGTGAAGGCCCGTATCAACTCATAGCCGAGGTAAGGACCCGCCAGTGATGCCATACACACCCAGAGGGTGTATGCACCGGCAACCCATAGTGCCCTGTTGCCTATACGCAGTCCCGGGCGGGTCACCAGCACATTAAGGCAGAAGCTAACCGCCAGGGCCAGGCCGACTCCTCTATCGAGACTGAAGACTTGCCTGAAACCGACTCCGGCGCCGGTGGGCAGGACAAGCATCAGAATGCAAAGCCCGAACGTGGGCTTTATGACCATGCCGATGAACGTTGGGACGGCTATTATCACCGCCCCGGCTACGGCGCTCTTGGCGAGGAAGATCACTGCAAACCCTATTGAACAAACTACGATCCAAACCGCAAAGAGCAGAACGTTTATCACCGGAGGCAGTTGGATATCCGAAGTCCGTTCAGGCTGCTCGTCAAACATTTCATCTTCGCATATTTCGTCTTCATATTCGCTATACATGTGGAACTCCAGCCGTTATGGTCCGCACTTGCGCAAGAACAGACAGAAACGCACATACATCAGCATCTGGCATAAAATGTAACCGACGGCTCTCAGCGGTGCTCTCTGTCGTGAAAGATGCCACATATTCTTTCGCTGCAATCGGCATATTTTCGGCGCGTTGTCCTTTAACTTGTTCAAGTTCACCCGGGGCGCGGCTTTCACATATCCTCTCAAGAACGTACCGGCCATTTTGCCGGCATCCCAGCTCAACACGCTTCGATACGGAGCGCCGTGAAATAGGGAACTCATAAACAACAGAATATCGAAGTAGCGGCTGCCAAAGGTCGCAGTCCGGCCCACCATCGGCGCCGCCGAGAAGTCCAGAATGACGAGCTCATCCGAAGGATCATGAAAGCAAACGTTGACACACGCAAAATCACCATGGATGAAAACGTTATCATCACAACAGTTCATCCATTCGGCCTGTAGTTCGTGCTTCATCTCTTGGGGCAAGGTCAGTTCTGCGTGAATAGCCGCCAGGGCCCGTCCGGCCTTTTCCAACAACTCAGGAAGCCGCCGGTCTTTACGAACCGCTAAATCGAGCAACGTTTCCAGACCGCTCAATCTTTCGAATTCAAGCACACCCGCCTCGGCATCGAGGTTGACCACCTTTGGAACAGAAAACAGCCCTGTATCCTTACCTATCTCCAATGCCCTGGATGCCTTGGCAGCCTCGACCACCAGCAGGTTCGCTTGCCCGGTCTTTCGAGCAATGTCGTCGACAAACTCCATTAGTTATAGTTTTCCCGATTGAGAATCCCCGTTCTTGCGCGGGTAAGTGACTTGACAATAAAAGGTCATGGTTTTGCCCGCGGGAATTTACTGCCCTTCAAGGGTATATTTCCTCGATTCGGGACTGTCACTGACATGACCCTTCCGCCTGCGACAGACGGCAATTGGGTTTTCCGAGAATCGACTCAGGAACATGAGCCTGCAAGCGAGATTGTCTATCGCACGATTCAGCCGGCACGAAACAGGAACCTTGGGCGGATGAAAGAAGCCCGCCGGATAGATCTCGACTATCTCCAGCCCCACATCTTTAACAAGATTCTTCATCTGCTCGATGCTCATAACATTGAATGTCCCCTCAGGGTTCTTCCGCAGGTGTCGTGCATACAGCAGCTTGATCCAGGGCGAGCCAAGGCTGTGATGATTGTTGAATACGAGATAGCCCTCTTCGTCCAACAATTCGACAAGCGCCTTGATCGCCAAAGAACGCAGCTCCGGCTCGGCATTGAGAAAGAACCGAAATGCAGTTATCAAATTGAACTTCCGTCTGGCGAGGACATTCTCCTTGGTGATGTCTGCCTCGATTATTTCGGTCCGCTTCAGCTTTTTCCGGGCGATTGCCAGCATCGAGCCGGAGACATCGATACCGGTAGACGTCTTTACCCTACTCTCCAGCAGACCGGCAATGCGTCCGGTGCCGCATGCGAAGTCCAGCAGGTGAATTTCTTTGCCCGCAAGGTATTTGTCCAGGATTCTCAGGATAATCTCCTGCTCGCGCGACCAGAGGAATTTCTCCCAGGCATCGCTTCGGTAGTACGCCTCGTACTCATCACCTTTGCCTTGGTACTTATGGGATTCTCTGTAACTGATCTTGGCCACTGTTTTATGGTGCTCCTGATTGAAAACTCGCGTTCTTGCGCGGGTAGGCGGCTTTACAGTACGGTGTTGCCGACTTAAAACTCCCGCCCTTGCGCGGGTAAGTGGCCTCACAACAACAGGCCATGGTTTTGCTCGCGGTGATTTACTACCCTAAAGGGTATGTCTTCGCAGAGCAATACGAGTGAATCGTTTTCGCTCTACTTCTTTTAGACCGAGAAACCAGCCGCTTATAGATGCCAGGACCACCGCAGCAACCACAACGCCGGCGATTTGCAGCCAGGAACCGGGCGGTGCCAGGTATTTCCAGACACCAATCATTGCGACGACCGGTAATGATCCTAATATGGCGGGCCACCAGACACTGCGCACGCTCTCCAACGCGGAAATATGCATCTTCCAGTTGAAATATATCGGCAGAATGACACCGGATATTAGTAGCTGCGGCAACAGATTCGACCAGGCTATTCCTATCAGACCCCAATTGAGGACTTTTACCGAAACGACAGAGGCACTGACACAGAGCAGCGCCATCACAGCGGTGAGGATGCCGAAAATCCTGTGCTCGCCTCGACCGACAAGAACGAGGAAGTTACTGTGCTGTGCCAACCTCATACAATGCCCGACGGCGAGGATAGCAAGGATGGCAGCCATCCCGCCAACGACCGAAGGATCCTCGAATCTGTCACCGACCCATACCCACAGGAACTCCCTGCCCATCAAGACCATAAAGACCACGCTGGGAATTATCAGAAGAAGAGAGTACTTCTGCGTCAGAAGAGCGATTTCCTTCACCCGCATTTCGTCGTCTCTGGCATCGAGATCACTGACGGCCGGCTTTATCGCCGCGGTGCAGGCCGTCAGCAGCATCGAGAGCAACAATACCGCGGCCGCGGCCGCGGCGAATTGGCTTATCTGGGCGGCACCTATGAAAATGCCAATTATCAATGTGCTGGCGTGATGGATTATTACCGCCCCCATCGCATAAAGAAAGGTATTCATTCCGTATGGCAGCATTTCCCGCAGAAGGCGAAAGTCGATCTTTGCCAAAGACAAAGATGTCTCCGGCAGCACTCTCAAGACAAGAACGCAGTGCACTACCCTCACGGCAATTTCACTGAGCCCCAGCACCAACCCCGCCGTCAACAGGCCGTAACCTCGCAGCAGCAGCAGAACCACAAGCAACGTTCGCAAGAATAATGTGGTGAGCACGACAAGGTTGATGAGGTCGTAGCGCTGAAGACCGCTGAGCACCGAGGTTGCCGGCTGCAGAGGCATCGAAAAGGCAACGCAGAACCCTATGATGAGCACCAGCATCCCGGCGGTCTTCACCAGGTCAGGTTCGATGACAAACCACGAATCGACATTGCGGTAAACCACCAGACTCCCAATGGCAAGTGCGATCCCAAGAATGGTGAACACTAACAGCGAAGTGTTGATCACACGCTGGACTCCGTCGGCGTCGCCCTTCGCCAGGTACACCGGTATGTACCTGTTGACCGAGCTGTTCAAACCTAAACTCATCAGCGGAGCATAGCGGAGAATGGAGCCGCCAATGAGCATCCATACGCCGTACCGGACCTCACCGAACTGGCCGAGGAGAAAACGTATCATAAAGAAACCGATGACGGCGTTGCTCACCAATGCGGCGACGTTGAAAGCCGTGTTGTGAACCAGTCTCGTCGAAGTTGTGACGGGTTGTTCGCTCATTTGACTCTTTTAGATTCAATCACTCGCCACAGAATACCTGCCCGGATAAAATCATAATTTTCCAGAATAAATGCAGGGCAGTATCCCGGCCTTGGTGAAACAACATAGATCGATCTATCTGTCAGCAATTGGGCGATTGTATGCTCATCGAATCTCGGCGCCCCTTCGCTGTTTAGAGTTCCCGATATGATCTTCACGTCAGGGCGTTTGCCCCCAACTTGCTGGGCAAGCAGAAGAGGCCCTACTGTGGTGATGTCGGCATAAATAATGGCATTTCTGTCCACCAGGCCCAACGCCTCAGCAGCGAAGCGATCCGCTCCGGTGTACCCTCTCTTCCAGGGCCGCAGGAAATATTCGTTGTTGTCGCGGTAGGGTATATCATCTCTCGTGCCTATTTTAAGGTGCATCTTCTCGGCCAACACCGGCGCAGCAGCATAGACGCCAACCGGCAGTAAACTGAAAGTCAACACGCCAAACGCAAGAACTCTACGGTTTACCTGCTCGCCCAGAAGATAGACTCCAAGACCAATGAGTATCGAAACCATGCAGTAAAAGGGCAGGAAGAACGCATATCTGTCAGGCACGGTATATCGAAATGCGAAAAGAAAGAACAATCCGGTTAGGGCCAGCAGAACATTTCTTAAACCTCTGTGCAATGACACTCTGAACAACGCGGACAAGCCCGTAAGAAACAGCAGCACGTTCGGCGTGGGAAAGTTGAGCAGAATGTACAGCAGGTTCTCCTTTACGATCTTCATCGACAGAGATGTGTTGAGCACCGCACCCTGCCAGCGATCGCCAAAGGCCGCAGAGGCCAAAGTGCCCGCAACGTCACCGGTTTGAATCATGTTCTTGATTATCAGATACTCATAAGGCAGCGCGCCGACAATGCACAGCAGAATGATAATTGCCAGGTCCGTGACGCGAAGTTCCTTTTTGGCGAGCAGAAAGACGAAAAAGACGACATAGCACGATAGCGGCATCGAAGCGAGCATGTGGACTGCGATCGAAAGACCGCTCAGCAATCCCAGCCAATACAGCCAGCGCACGCTCTCTGTTCTCGTATACTGCAACAGCATTATCAGCTCGCCGATATATAGCGCCGTCCAAAGTGTGTACGTTTCGATGACGCTTGCATGGCGCCAGAACGTATGGGCAAGAGCCAAAGTGATAGCCGCGACAGCAGCCGGAAGAATCCTTCCGAGCCACAGACGCACAAAGAGGAACATGTTCGCCACGGCTGCGGCTGCTGCAATCGCCGAGACCAGGTTGACTCTGTGAATAGACTCTCCTAACGGCACATATTTGGCACCGATAGCTATTATATAAAAGAGCGGATGAGAAAGCGCAAGACCCAGGAAACCTTCAATATCGTTGTGCCAGATGCGATATTGAATCAATCCGCTGTCCTGCCACAGGGCACCCGGAGCGCAACTGATGAAGTAGAGTGCAAGGGCGCCACAGACAACTGCAGCGTAATGCCTCGCTAATTTTGACTTCGTATCTGCCACGGATGTGCTGATTTGCCTCGACCTCAAGACGCAACAGTCTTCTTGACCGCAAGTCCTGGAGGCGTTTACGGTTTGCTACATAGTGCTGTGACTATCAAGAAACAGTTACGGTCAACCCCTCGCTGCTTATGTCAAAATCGAAGAACCTTGCTCTCTCGTTGGGCGGTTCGTCCTCGAGCATTCTTCGAACAGATGAGGCGTCATCGGCCGATTTGCAGATCATCAACATGAAACCGCCGCCGCCGGCGCCGAGCAGTTTCGCGCCGTATAAGTAGGGATTGACCCGTTTAAACAGCAATTCGATCTCATCGTTGCTGGAGTTCGGATCCAGTTGCTTGTTGAGCTGCCATGCGACGTCAATAAGGTGGCCAAACGCCTCGATATCTTTGCGAATGAGCGCCTGTGACACTTGCTCGGCAACTGCGTGGATCTGTCTCAGCGTCGCCATCGTAGCGCGGTGCCGATTCAAATATTGTCCTACGACCTGTTGCAGGATGTTTTTGGCCAGCCGTGTGACGCCAGTGTAGTATAGAAGACTCAGGCCACCGTTGGTTCTCGGGTCCAGAATGTCGCCCAGCACATGGTGAATCAGGGCATCGGGAACGAATCCCGGCTCGGTGACAACCATTTTGACACCGTCTATAACACCGCCGATCTGGTCTTGCCACCCACCCCCGGTAGTCAAAGCCTGTTCCAGACGAAGCACGCGGTGAAACAGCTCACGCCGCGATAGTTCTTTGCCCATAACTCGCTGGATCGCTGCGACAATGACTGCTCCCATTATGCTTGATGTGCCCAAACCGCTGCCCTTCGGAATCGCTGCGAGAGTAGTCAGCTCGATCCCGCCACCGAATTGCTCCAACGTATTCTTCAGGCTTACATTTTCAGCGTCAACCTCCGCAGGCGGAGACAGACACGATAGAGCAAGGGCCGCCTTGGCAAGCGCGAAGTTGCTCGTCGCCTCACGGTAGTCCAAAAGCTCATCAAAACAGGTAACTTCGAGTCTCGCGCCCAGATCGATCGAACTGATGCGGACAACCGGCTCGTCTATGACCCTGGCATACGCCTGGATCGGCGGCTGACCGTTGAGATTGACCGCGGCGTTAACCACGCAACCGCCGTACTCCAGTGAGTAGGGCGGCGTGTCTGTCCAGCCGCCCCCCACATCAAGACGAGCCGGGGCACGCGCCCAGACGATCTCGTCGGTGCGTAGAACGCTTGTGCGACGGTCTGTCCGCTTGAAACCGCCGGCAACGATAGCGCTGCCCAAGGCTTCGAACGCAGTACTCCGCGCCCGGCGAGTCCATTCGAGAATCGAAACCTTCGAATCCAAATCAAGCCCCAGAGAAGAAAGCCACTTCTGCTGCTCCAGACCGATCAGCTGCCTTAGAGAAGGCAAGGCTCCCGACAGCGGCCGGTCGCCGCCTTCTGAAAGCTCGGCAAGCGCAGAAGCAAGCGTATGGACTATTCGGGGAAACACAAGAGACTCGACATCGCCGCCTACACTGTTTCTAAAATGCCAGTGAGCTTCTGTGATAATTTCCGAGACCCACGCGCTCAAATCATCCGCACCACTCAACAGATGCGCCAGCTCGGAACTCGAAAATCCACTTTGCGGGTGAAAAAGCCGCCTCAGAGATTGCCGGATTATCTTTGCCCTGATTGTGTTTCGCCGTTTGTAGAAGTCGTCTTGATCGGCCAGGGCCAGAATCTGTTCGAGACTGTATCTGTCCGCCTTGCGCCACGCCTCAGCGTCCTCAGTGTGCGAGTTTCTCGGATCGAGCATCCACAACCATTGCCTGTACTCGGCGTGAGCCTCCACTGCCGGAAATAAGCGGGCGTTCCAAATGCTCCGCTGGGCGGCGGTTATCTCTGGATCCCAGATATCCTCAGCCTTGGCCCCAACGACCCCGAGCCATTCGAATATGTCGACTCCGCAGAAACTCGCGCTTTGCTCTACAGGTTCCTTGAACGTATCGTCAATGCCGTAACAACGCACGAACCAAACGTCCCGGCTGTCTGCACCGCTACCTTTGATTACGTCGAGGCATGTCCTCGGAGGCAGGGAGATCGGTTCATCGACATCGAGGCCAACAACCACGTTCTCGCCTCCCAGAGTCAGCGATGAACTTACGCGGCAGCCCTCTACCCAGGAGGATGTCCCTTTGACCGCGCCGACGTCTGAGATTTCATTGTTGATGTTGAGAAAGGTCTGCAGATTGGATGCTCCACGGTCCTCCTGCAACAGCCTCGTTCCGCTACTGATGATCGCCCTGCTTGTCCCGAAGTCCAGGAAGTCACAATGCCGTAGCAACGTCATGTTGAAGGGCACCGGTGAAAAGGCCTCGAACAGCTTGTTTAGTTCAGCCTTGCTCCATTTTGAACCGCTGTTGTGCGCGGATTGTAGATGTTCGGATTTACTGGCCTCGCGGCCCATGGCACAGCATATCTCACGATAGAAATCCAGGCCGTGCTCGGTAACCGCCCTGCCCAGCGAGCCGCTGAGAACAAGTTTGCCGTTGCGGCCGGCACAGACACCGAAAGTCTCCAGCATCCTGGCGGCAGTCTCGCCATCGAAGTTCATTACGCCGATATCCAGGCAGCTCTGACCGTATGCGTCCACGGCCCCTTTTTCTTCCTGCTCTTTAACGGAGGGCTTCTGCAAATAGACTCTTACCTCATTGCCCCGACCCCTGCAAAAGACACCGTGTCTGCTTGCCTGCTCGGGCAGAGCATAACAGGCTAATCCGGTAACGCCATGGTCGGTAAATGTCACTTCGGAAGGCTCGAATCTCAACAAGACGTCACCCGATGTTATTACCACCTGGCCTGTGCCGGCGGCCGGCTCGGGCAATGCCAGATACGTCGGCAATTGACGATCGAACAGACTCGCCGGTACGGCGGTGTCACTCTCTGACGGAACCGGAACAAAGATCTTTCCGCAGGGGCCGTATGCAGGCAACCTTCTCGAATCCCCTCCGGCGTGGACGATCAGAATTCGCAACGCACCGAGAATCTTCTCCCACGCCTTAGCGTCTGTTGCCCCGGCGTCCCTTTCAGCTTGCTGATTGAGCACTTCGATCAGACAATACAGCGTGCTGCCTCCGCTGCCGATTCGCTTTCCGCCGGGATCGGCCACGACCAACACGTTGCGGATGTTGCTGAGCAGACCCAGGTCTCGGCGCAACGCAAGTTGCGATTCGTAGGCTCGGGCCTGCGCCTCATTGGAAGCGGTGATTATGAGGTAGTCCCACTGGTTTAATTTTGCCCGCATGTGCATTATATAGTGCTCACGATTGAAATTTCGGGTTTTTGCGCGGGTAAGTAGCTTTACAATAACAGTTTATGATCTTACTCGCGGGAATTTACTACCCTGAAGGGTATAA
>Ga0209536_100002785_pt1 | contig 28414 bp, 24 predicted proteins | sample DeeMarSeWOR28_12_FD_187461 | JGI IMG/M metagenome (GOLD analysis project Ga0209536, IMG submission 187461) | Marine sediment microbial communities from White Oak River estuary, North Carolina - WOR-2-8_12 (SPAdes) (version 2) | ecosystem: Environmental > Aquatic > Marine > Intertidal zone >... | reverse complement strand
CCCACATGGAGTGGTACCGCAAGGCTGACGGCGAAGTCGTGTTTGGTGAGATCGGTGCGCGCCCGCCGGGCGCTCACCAGGTCGACCAGATGAAATATGTCTGCGATTTCGACGTGTTCCGTGAGTGGGCCAATGCTGTCACGCGGGGGCAGATCAGTGATGGCATCACCGCGAAGTACAATGTCGCCAACATCTACAAGCGCGCCCGCGGCGTCGGCCGCATCACGGCCGTCGAAGGCGCCGACAGACTGCAACGGGAGTTCGGTCAGCACGTCGTCTGGAACACCTTGCTGCCGGTTGGCGCGCAACGCCGCGACTGGCGCAAGACCCTGGTCTCCGACGGTTTCGTCATGCTGCGCCATCCGGACCTGGCCACGACTCTGGACATGGCGGACAAGGTGGGTTCGGAGCTGCACCTTTATGCAAGCTGATTACACACCGCCGCTGCTGGCTGCTTTCGGCCAATAGCCAACTTAGTGACGGCGTCAAACTGACACAGCGTCCGACCCTGCAATGTCCCGCGAATCCGCTCGCCGGTGTTATAATTGCGCCGTTTGATGAGGTGCTGGGCCCGCAGACGGGACTCGGCTGGTGCAAATCGCTTGAGGCGCGCCCGACCTGCTGCTTCGGAACGTCAAACCCAACACAGGAGTCCAGTTCAATGTCCGTCAGTCTAGACCTGTCCAAGCTCAGCCTAATGGACGCCCTCGACCTCGCAATTCTGATCGAGGAGGAGGCGCACCAGCGCTACAAGAGTTTCGCCTCACAGCTCGGCAGCTATCACGATGCTGGAAAGTTCTTTGCCTCGATGGCCGAGAACGAGGCCAAGCACGGAAATGAGCTGCTCGCCCGACGCATCGCTCTGTTTGGTAAGGCCCCCATGAAGGTCAAGTTGGTTGACCTGTTCGACGTCGAGGCCCCGGATGTAGGGGCGCCGCGCCGGGGTATGTCCACGGTCCAGGCATTCGAGCTTGGGCTCGATTCTGAGAAGAAGGCCTACGACTTCTATGACATGGCCTTGCCCGGCATCACGGATCCCGAGGTCAGGACACTGTTCACCGAACTTCGGGACGAGGAGACCGAGCACGTCGAAATGCTGCGAGAGGCAATGGCCAAACTACCCCCGAGCGCTAGCGTAGAGACCGAGAACGACCCCGATGACGCCCCCTATCTATAGGGCGCGCTTAGCAATCTGAAAGGCCTGCCCGAGGGCGTAAGAATCCGGCGTGGAGCAGTCATGATCGGCTCCGTCCAGCGTGTGGATATGACTGTCTCCCCTGCCGGCAGGTGAGGGGGCCCGACGACATGCCCACCCCGACAGAATTGGTATGCGGGCGGTCTGTACCAGACAGCAGAAAGTGAATGTGTCTGCGCCGGTTACTGGAGCTCAATCAGGAGCCGGATCAAATATCAGCTGCAAGCTTCTTTACGTGACTTTTCTGCAAGTCAGGCTAGCCCATGTCAGCGCTTTGTCTGCTTGGCTGTTATGAATCCTGGGTCGATACTTCGTCATCGGCAACATCCTCCTTCCGCTGTTCACGGCTTAGGTGTTGCATCGACCATTTGAAATCGCAATGCAACGCAGAATTTTCCAAATACCCAATTAAGCGGTCTGATTATGGACAGAGCAGTTCTTTGATGAGCGCTGCCGGGTCGAGGTCACCCACCGCTCCGGTCACGCCGGCCATATCTTTCGCCCTCCGCTCGGAGCGACGATTTTGTCAATGCCGTCCAGGGGAACCGTCATCGTGCCCGCTGCAATGTTCGAGCGGGCCTGCGCTGAATCCTTGATACCCGGAATCACTGTACTCACGGCCGGATGGGCCAGCGTGAACTGCAGCGCCAACTGCGCAAGACTGTAGCCTTGCGCTAGCGGGCGTAGTCTTTCCACCAGAGACAGGTCATTCAGGTAGGTGCGATATTCATCTTCGTTCTCATGCCAGCGCCTTCGAAAATCGCCTTCCGGGAATCGTGTATCGGCTGCGAATTTGCCAGCCAGGATGCCCATCGCCAGCGCGCCACGCACGATGACGCCGATATTGTTCTCGATACAGTAGGGCAGAATATCTTTCTCTGCAGTGCGGTTGAGGATGCTGTAGTCGACTTGCAGGGTCGCGCAGCCCCCGTCTGCGTTGAACGCCTGCAGATAATCAAAATCACTCGTGCTGACCCCGTAGGCACGGACTTTGCCGTCGTGTTGCAAGCGCTGGAATCCCTCCAGGATCTCCTCCATCGTTGGGTCCTGGAAGTCTATGTGGCTTTGTATCACGTCCAGATAGTCGGTTTGCAGACGTTGCAGGTTGCTTTCCACGCCGGCGACGAGTTTCTCTGCCGTCGTGTAGGCCGATGACTTGGTTTCATCACTGAAGCCGCGCCACCCAATCTTTGTTGCCACCACGAACCTCTCTCGTCGCCCGCGCATGGCTTCGCCGAGTAATTGCTCGCTGTGCCCATCGCCGTAGACGTCTGCGGTATCGAAAAAGTTGATGCCATGTTCCAACGAGTAGTCGATCGCATCCAGAATCACCCCGTCGTCGGTAGGGCCCCAGAAGTCACCCCCGGCCGCCCACAATCCAAAGCCGATCTCAGAGACCGCGATGCCGCTCTTTCCGAGCACTCGTCGTTTCAGCATGTCAATTTCCCTGTTTCCCTGAAAGCGTTTTTCCTGCCATCGATGAGACTCACGAGGCTGGTTGCCGCGAGACAGTGTTTATTGCCAGTACTCGTGCTTGACCCAGTCGACCTCCATTACCCACTCTCCGTTCATCGGCCCGGCGGAGTATTTCGCATAGTTGAGTACCGCGAACATCGGCTCCGGAAATTGGGCGCCGCCGCCGGGAATCCGGTAGGTTTCGGCTCCGTCGCGGCGAAAGATCAGATCATCACCGTGCCACTCTACGGAGTATTCATGATATTCATCCAGGTCTGCTTCGATCACCTTCATGAATGATTCCCAGTCGCCACCGTCGCAATGCCCCTGGTTCCTTATGATTCGCGAAGCATAGTGGTCGGGCCCACCGCTGCCATGATGTTCGAAAATGTCGATTTCTCCTGAACCGGTCATCGGCCAGCAGACAATTTCGTTCGACTCTTGAACCGGTGGCTCATTATTGAGGGAGCCAAGCAACCACCAGGCAGGAAACATGCCATCCTGGCCGCTGCCCCGGGTTCTCAATCGGGCCGTCCATTTCCCCTTGACGAATTCCTGCCGGTTTTTGGAGGCGATTCGACCCGCCACATAGCGGCTACCCGGATGTCTTCTGCCACTCTTGTCCGGATAGTCGCAGGGCGCCTCTTCCCCGATGTCCACGACTTTGAGCTTCAAGGTTCCCTCGCTGACTTCGCGGGTCCCATACTGGTTGTCCGGCACATAGCACTGGTCCTCGTCGTTGACCCAGAGCATTTGGTCCTGCCAGTTGTCTGCACTGAAGAATAGAAAATCATCACGGAAATCCACGTGCCAGCGGGGACTGCTCGCCATTGCGGCCTGCTCGTCGGCATTGGCAATTGGCAACAACAGCAGGGGCGCTGCAAGAATACAGGCCTTGAACTTCATAATATTCTCCTGATTGCGCAGTCAGCCGCGTCACTTTTTGTTGCAGCTGAAGACTGGATTTTACCGCAGCAACTGTGTCCGCCTGCAAAGGTCGAAACCATCGGCGCAGACAGAACGAACCATCTTTGTTGGCGGTTGGCAACAATTGGTAACGCCGAGCACATAGCTTATTTGAATTCTGCTTTGCGCCCAGGAGCGCAGATAAAGCACCAAGAAGACTGCGTACTTCGCGGCCACATCCTGGCGCGGCTGCTACCAGGCATCTATTGCGAAGGCCGGTAGCTGACTGCGGACGATTGCGGTACCTTCCGCCGACATGCACGGCCAGTCAGGAGCGCAACAGGCGCGGAGCCAGCATGGGCCTTGCTTAATCGCCAATAAACTCGATCGAACGGATGTCGATGGCGAATGCACCGGCTTGTTTGTCCGCCAGCAGAAAACCAACCTGGCGGATTTCTGCTGGGTTTACCGGGCCGGCTTCGGGCACGATGCGGCCGCGAAAAACCGGCTGGAATTGGTCAAAGTCAAGTTCTACCGTTTGCCAGTCATTATTGGTCGTAAATGCGGCGCTCCAGGCGATGCCGTCGAACTGGTGGCCCGCACGCAGGCGGAATTGATAGCTGCGACCGTCACCACGCAATTCGAGTCGCACGCCACGGGCCGCAGCTAGATCGTTCATCACCAAGCGACGAACCGAAGCGAAACCGCCATTATTCTCAAGCGACAGTTCACCCTCGAAACGCAGCCCATCTTGGGTCTCGACCATGCGTCCCGATGATACGCCGCCCATCACCCCATCGTTGACGGCTCGCCAGTGCTCTAGCCCCGTGTCCAATGCAATCACTGTCGCCATGACACCCAACAGGCCCATCAAATGTAATCCCGCTCGTGGGCGGCAAACGTCGTCTGGACCCGATATTTTGCCCTCTCCAATTGTAACTCGCGGGTGAGTTTGGCTCTCATTTCGATCACTAATGGGGATCAGGGCAATTTTCGGCTTTCCGGTTCACCAGCCCGTCCGCTTTGTACTTCAGGAAACAGCATGTTCAGCAGATCCATGACTTCTGACGCCCTGGAGGGAAAACGAACGTTTCCGTTGTCCTAGCCGAACTTCTCGCATAGTTTGAGTTTCAAGTCCCGGTTGAGATCGAACAGGCCAATGCCGTGCATGGCCCAATCACCGAAATTTCGCTCTTCTATCTCGGTGAAACTAATCAATTGGACCTTATCATGACGTGAATCGTGGAAGATTCGTTCGAACGTTGCATTCAAGGCTTCAAACTCGCCTTCCAATACCTGGAGGAAGTGAGTTTCCGATGCTACCAGTACTCCCGTAATGCCATTTGCGGGGTTATTCTGAGTGCTGGAAGCAAGGATCGAGTTCACCAGATTCCAGTTGGCCATGCCCTTGCAACGACTCTTGTAAACCAATGAGTTCAAAATGCTGGCCGCAGTTTTGGATCCCTTGAGTTCCTTGATTGTTTGCGAGGTCAAGGGCTGCGATCGGGCCAAGTCGCTTTCGCGCTTGAGTCCCTCGGGGGTCATCTCGTATGCCCAGGCAAAAAACAGGGCAAAAGGTAAGCCGGTGACCAATAGCACCAACACGGTTTTTATCGCCCAATCCGGTGTGCCAAAACTTTCAAATACCAGCTGCAATACTTGCGCAACCAACCAGGCAATAAGTACGTACCCAATGCCTACTTTAAAGACGTTTCTGCGTTTCAGTTCGTTGAATAACGACAAGGTTCTGAGTCTCTAACTCGATAGTGATCATAAAGCATAGTTGTTTGGCCACTAAAAGCAAAAAATTCATTGGATCCCTTGGTCCAGCAGTTAACTGACGGGCTGCAATTGGGAAGTAACACAGGTAACCGTCCAGTTCATGGTTGAATCCGCAGTCGGAAGCGGACACTAGCCCCACCGATAGTGCAATGACCGCTACCCACTTGGAAGCGGAACCAATTCAGGGCCGGAAATGTTGTACGGGAATTTCTCTTGCCGGCGTGCAGTGGAAACTGACCGGACTTCGTCCAGACTCAATTCAACAAGAGCACAGGACAATTACTGGCGATGCCGATAGGCATTGCTGTAGCGCAATATCGAAGCCGTTCCCAGTTTGTCACCGTTCTTGAACTCATCACCTCGCGCAGTGACCTCCAGCATGGTTTCACCAATTTGCTGTGCACGCACAGCAGCGCGAACGGGCGCGAAAAACCAGTACAGCAATTCCTGGCCTAAATGCGCCTCCTCTTCCGTCGGCCCGATGTAATCCGGGCGGTAGGCAATCACACTCAGTTTTGTGCCTTCGGCCAGGGCGAATAGTTCCTTTTCGGCTCGGACCTTCTCGCGAGCCCAATGCATGGAGGAGTCTTCGGAGATATCGCTGGAACTGATGTAATGAAAGCTGATACTCAGTCTCCTGCTGAGCTGCAGCCACTCTTTCACAAACTGCACGGGAAAGTCGACGTGAATTACACTGTAGGTTTCATCATCCACGTTCCGTGAACTAGTGCCCAAGGCCCAGTAAACAGCCTGTACATCCCGGATCTGGTCCCGCACGGCTGAATAGTCAAGATAGTCCAGGTGTTTGGTCAAGATAACCTTGCCGTTGGCGACGCCTGCCTCGATACGGGGTGTTGCACGTCGCGTAATGACATGAATAGCGTTCACGTTCGGATCGGCCAGTGCGGCCTTCAGAATACCGTCACCTGCGGTGCCACTGGCTCCGAAGATAGCGATCTCATCAAGCCTTCCGGGCTCGACATTGGACAGTGGGTCTACCTGCCGATCGTCGAGCAGATTGACCGTGACACCAAACAGGTAAAACATGATGAAAATTACAAGTGGCGCAAGAAGTATTGTGCGAAGGCGGGGAAATTTCATAAGGCCTAAGAATAGGCGGGCCGGATAGGATTAGCCAGAAAATGAAGACCAGCTCTTTTCAGACCCGCGGGTTCTCCCCAGGGTCGTTGGCTGCCCTTGGCTCCCGTCGCAGCGCTGTTGCCGCTTCTGCTCGGATAGCGGAACTAATTCATAGATAGCCGGAATCGACGGGCGTGGGGTTCCGCTTCCGGCCAGGAGCGTAACTCCAGGCCGTGCGCGAATCGAAATCAATTGACCAAGGGCAAATATTTACGTTCTGATTTCTTTATCGAGAAGAACCAGAATTTGTTCTACGGCCGCCAGCACCGGCATGAGATCCCGAAGGGCGATTTGTTGAGATTTGTAGCGATCCAAAACGTTATTGACGAAAGCCTGGTCTACTATCAGGGCTCGCCTTGAAGGCGGACTGGTTACGTGGCTCGGCAGGCCAGACATGATTTCGCCATATGTTGCCAGATATGGCCCCAAGTTGACTCTTGACTTGAGGAAAGGAATCCAGCGGTTCGCAATGCCGTTCTGGAGATATGCATCTTCTTCCTGCAGTTCCTCGACTACACCGGGCCAAGCCAACAACAGGTTCGCGAGCGGCTGGTTTTCCACCAGCGTTGCGCTTTGACTGTTCAAGAATGCTGCTGCTGCGCCGGAGCCTGGATTAAATGTTCTTGAAGTGAGGAACACCAAGGCAACCATTCGGTCAACTTCGGGTGAGGTCGGTAGAGGTTCCCCATTTGGAAAACCAAGAAGGGTGATGCAGGCTGCGCTGGTCTCTCTGTGCTCCTTCTCGATGAGTTGGAGTGCGACCTGAATTTCAATAAAGTCCGCTTGTAGTCTCTGCAGCAGCCATTGCTCCGATTTTCGGTCTCCGCGATCTTCCCACCACGCATCGATTGCAAACGCCAGAAGAATACTGAGGACTATCGCGGCGGTTTCCGCGGTTAGGCGCCTCCATTGCACGCTTTTAACGTCACTCATTGCGAGATTATACATACACATTCTTCAGCAGCAGGCTGTGAAAGAAGATCAAAGCTCTGGCATAACTAGTTCTGTTCTGGGTCGTTAGCTGCTTTTAGCGCGTCCCTTGGGCGAAGGACCGCTTCTGCGTGAGAAGCGGAACTCAATCGGCGTCGGAAGTGGTATGCCTCTGGTTACGTTACCGGCCATGAGCGGACATCAGACAGTCACAATCCTTCGGCTTTTCGGGCATCGCGCCGTTTACCATGGTCCAGCCACAACTGTCATTACTCTGACCCCAAATATCCGTTGTCCCGAGGCACTAACTGACGTGCACCGCTCGCCCTGCGGGCGCAATTCCCGATGCAATCTGCAGCGCAGACACTATGATTAAAGCTGCAGTAGTCATACGCTGAATAGGATAGCTACGAATTATGACCAGAACCGCATTTGCAAGTATTCTGATTCTGATCTGCAGCTTTGCCCTGGCCCAGCAACCAGTCAACCTGCCCCCGCCGAGTTCCACCGGTGTGGTGGTTCCGGACCGGACCGTAACGCTTGCTGCCAAAATCGTCGGCCGTGTCGCAGCAGTCAATGTCGACGAAGGCGATCGGGTCGAGACGGGCGCTGTCATGGTGGATATCGCTGATGCGGAGCTCCGCGCCAACCTTTCCGCCGCCGAGGCACGATTGCGCATGGAGGAACTCAACTGGGCACACCAGGAGAAACTGGCAGAACGTGTGCGCAGTCTGCGGGAGCAGGCCACTGTGTCGGCCGAGAAACTCGACGACGCAAATTTCAAGGTTGCGGCAGCCGAGCAGGCAGTAGCGAGCGCGAGGGCTGAGGTTGCCCGGGCCCGGGCCATGCTCGATGAGACCAAGATTCGCGCGCCGTTCGATGGCGTGATCATTCGCAAGAACATCGATGCCGGCGATGTTACGGCCCCCGGCGAGCCGCTGCTGGTCCTCGAGGATCACGCGACATTACGGTTTCGAACGAGCGTCAAGGAACAGGATATCCCGCGCATCGAGAAAGGTCAGACGATTACGGTAACGATCGACGCCCTGGACGATTTGGCACTAGAGGCCACGATTACCAAGATAGTCCCCTCGGGGGACCTGTCGACACATGACTTCCGTGTCGAGGCAGCGCTTCCGGCGCAGGATAAACTATACCCCGGCATGTTTGGCAAAGCGGAATTCACACCTTAGCTCTCGACGCCGATGAAGAATGCCATCCGTTTCTTCGCAAACCAGCCGACGCTGGCCCATGTATTCACGTTTCTGATCATCTTCTTGGGCCTTAGCTCACTCAGCGTCATTCAGCGAGACAACTTCCCCAGTGTCGACATGCTAGAGATGACGGTCACGACGCGCTATCCCGGCGCTTCACCCGAAGATGTCGAGCTCAACGTAACGAATGAAATTGAAGAGGAGCTGAAGGAAGTCGACGGCATTGACAGGTACACGTCGTTCTCGATGGAGAACATCTCTATCGTGCACATCTGGATCGATCGTGAGATGCGGGACAAAAACAAGGTCAAGACGGATGTCCGCGACGCGGTCTCGCGAGTGTCCGCGCTGCCTGTCGAAGTCGACGAGGACCCAGTGGTCGAGGAGATCACGACATCCGCTTCCATTCCCGTTATCGAGGTAGGGTTAACCGGGGACGTTCCTTATTCGCTTTTGCGCACCGTCGCCCGTCAGGCGGAGAAGGCACTGCTCTCCCTGCCAGGGGTACGCAGCATCAGCAAGTACGGCTATCTCGACCGCGAGATAAAGGTCGAGATTTCAAATGACGCGCTCGAGCGCTACCAGGTATCGCCGCACGAAATCGTCAATGCGATTCAGAATCGCAACATTCGAGCAACCGGCGGTTCGTTCGAGTCCTATACCAGCGAGAAGAATATCGTGACCCTTGCCGAGTTCACGGACCCGATGGAAGCCGCGGAGGTCATCGTGCGCTTCACGGAGGGTGGATCGACGGTTCGCGTCAAAGACCTGGCGATGTTGCGTGACGACTTCGAGCCGGCCAAGGTCCTGTCGCGCATGAACGGCACGGCGGCGATTTCATTCGAAGTATTCAAGAAAGAGTCCTCCGACATCATTCGTACCGTGAACGCGGTCAAGCAACTCGTTGCAGAATTCCAGGACCAGCTGCCGAACGGTATCAGTATCGAGTACTCGAACGACAAATCACGTCTCGTCAAGAATCGTCTCAGCGTTGTGGTCTCGAACGGCCTGATCGGTCTGGGCCTGGTGATGCTGATGCTGTCAATATTCCTCAATTGGCACTCGGCGTTCTGGGTAGCCCTGAGCATCCCCGTTGTGCTGCTCGGCACATTGTTCCTGCTGCCGATATTCGGTGCGTTTCTGGACACGATCGCGATGGGCGCGCTGATCCTCATCATCGGCATTGTCGTCGACGACGGTATCGTGGTGGCCGAGAATATCTGGCGAAGCCGCGAGATGGGCATGGCGCCACTCGATGCGGCGGTCGAAGGTGCTTACTCCGTTGCGAAACCGGTCATTACGACGGTCGTGACGACAGCACTTGCGTTCACTCCAATGTTCTTCATGACGGGGATGCTGGGCGACTTCATTTACGTCATACCGCTCGTCGTCGTCCTCGCGTTAGCGATCTCGCTGCTGGATACGCTTTTCATCATGCCTGCGCACCTGATTTCGGGTGCACACGGCGGTAAAGCAGTAGAGCGGCCTGCACAAGACCGTTGGTTTGTGCGCTTTCGCGAGGTCTTCCGCATAATTTTGCAGAAACTCTTGCCCGCTCGCTACGCTGTCATTGCCATATTTCTGGGGCTAATGGTCGCGGCGTTCCTGTATGCGGCGAAGTTCATGGATTTCGTGCTGTTCCCGACACAGTCTGCCGACGAGTTCTACATATTGGCCGAGTTGCCCAGCGGCTCGTCCCTGGAACACTCGGAAGAGAAGATCCAGGAGGTGGAGGCCCTCATCGCGGCGTTGCCCGAGAATGAACTGGCCTCATTCACGACGCGTATAGGCACGCATGGCTGGTACAACCTGGGTGAGAACGAGAACTGGGCACTAATGGGTGTCTATCTCACAGCGTTCGCGAAGCGTGATCGAAATGCGGATCAGATCGTCGACTCGCTCCGCGCGAAAACCAGCGAGCTCGACGGCTTCGAGAACTTTGCTTACATCATCGACAGCGGTGGGCCACCGATTGGTCGGCCTGTGCAACTTCGAGTTATCGGTAGCGATGACCAACAACGCCGGTCCCTCGCAGATGCTGTCGTTGCTGAACTCGACAAGGTTGACGGCATCAGCGACATCGAGCGCGACGATAAGTCCGGCAAGGAGCAAATCGTAGTCGACCTGGACTACATCCGGCTCGCAGAACACGACCTGAGCGTCGCCGACGTGGCCAGGAACCTGCGCCTGGCGTATGACGGCGAGATTGTCACGTCAGTACGCTATGGTGACGAAGACGTCGACTTCCGCGTCATCCTCGAGGAGGAGGCACGAGGCTCGGCCGAAGTCCTCGGCAATCTTGTTATCCCCAATCGCGCGGGTCGATTCGTCAGGTTGCAGGAAGTCGCAGACTTCCGAATAGACGCCGGGCCGTCCAACTTCTACCACTACGACAACGAGCGAACAATCACGGTTACGGCGAATATCGACAAGGATAAGACGACTTCACTGCTCGCGACTGCCGCAGTTTTGAGCGCCATTGACATTCAGTCTAACTGGCCAGGCATGCGCATTATCGCCGGGGGAGAAGCAGAGGAAACGCAGAAGTCGATGGGCAGCCTGACCATCGCGTTTGCCGGTGCAGCAGTCGGCATCTATCTCGTGCTCTTGCTGTTGTTCAACTCGCTCACCCAGCCGCTGGTCGTCATGTTCGCTGTGCCGTTCGGCCTGATCGGTGTGATCTTCGCGTTCGCTGTCCACGGCGAGGCGATCGGATTCCTCGCCATGCTGGGTGTCATAGGACTGGTCGGCATCGTCGTCAATGACTCGCTGATCCTCGTCAATCTGGTGAACCGGATGCGCGAAATGGATCCGGACGTTCCAGCGAAAACGACCGTCGTCAATGCGACGAAGCACCGCCTGCGACCGATCTTACTGACATCCGTAACAACGGTGGCCGGGCTATTGCCGATGGCCTACGGCATTGGCGGATCGGACCCTTTTTCTGCGCCGATGGCGTTGGCGATGGGCTACGGTATCCTCTTCGCAACGCCGCTCACGCTGATACTGCTGCCTTGCCTGCTGCTCGTGCAGGAAGATGTGCGGATACTCGCTAGCGAGGCAATACGTGCACTGTCACGCGAGCCGAAGCGCAAAAGACCGTCCGACTGACCGTTCCAAATCGAGAATTCAATCTGGAGTCGTGAGTAATTTATGTTTGTGACGGGGGTAATTAAATGGCCGAGATGGGTCGGTAGCTTAGATCGCTGCAAGAAATCAGCGATCAGGAATCGACGCCTGTACCGTCTGTTTCGCCAGCCAGCGAATAACTGGTGAGCATTGCCCCGAAGAGAACCAGGCACTTGATCAATATCCAGTATTCACCGGTGTTTCCCTTCAGGACGTTGATAAGCGCCAGAAGGAAAAGTGCAGCAACAACCAAAGCTGTCAAAAGAATCACAAAACGCCTTTCAACGGGGCGTTGCACCGCCCAGACCAGCAGCACCGTCCAGCCAGCCATCATGACCCCACCTATCGCCATTACAGTTCGCAGTTGCCAATCGGGCGAGAATCCATCGACACCGGTCAGCTCCCCGAAAACCATTGGAAAAAACAAAGCTATGGCCCAGAGTGCATCAGCCGCAATACCCAGCCAGTACGGCAACTTGATCAGCCACCGCTTCACGATTCGCATCCTCACATCCAGCTCAACGAATCTGCGATGATTTCGCTCGCCCCGGTCTGCGCGCATTCGCCATGGGCAATGAGCAGACGTTCCGGATTCCAGGACAATACTTTTTGACGAGCAGCTCGGGCCAGCTTTCTTCGGAAGAAACTTGCTCTCCACTCCCGCGGTGTGCTGCCATGCTCTCCGACCAGGCCGTCCAGCCGCATCAGCCAGCCTTTCCAGCCGGTCAAATCCGCTTCGGGGTGGCGCTGAATTAGGTCACAGACGATCGCACAGCGGGATTGACGATGGAAGAAAACGACCTCCTCCATTGCGACCGAACCATGAAATATGACCTGATCGATGTCCGCAGCCCAGGCAGGTTCAGCCTCATCGCCCAACTCGCCATGGAATTTCAACTCAGGCTTTCTTTCTGCGAGTCCGGGCGGTGCATACAGCCTGGCATCCGGCCAGCGACCGGCCCACTCGGAGAGAAACAGGTGATGAATCTTGTTAGGCGAGACGATGAAGCGAACCGGTCCAATGGACTCGACCGAATCGACAAGATCGTCACTCAAAGCAACTGGTGACCATACCCAGGCGCTGCCGTCGGACAACCTGACAACCGCCATTCGCGTGGGATAGGGGAAGCCGTAAAAGGAGACAACGGGTCCATCGGCGATGTAAAGAGACTGTCCGAACTCCTGGAGCATAGTTTTAGAGTAGCGTAGCGGCATTCAGATACCCCGCTCACTTTCAGCAACGACTGATCTCAATCAACGGTGAGTTGTGCCCACGGTGAATTGGTTCTCCTTCGTATATGGACTCCTCCGTGTTCGCGAGAGATTTCGGTTCAGACATCAGAAGCGTAGGTATATTCGGCTTTTCAATGGAGACGCCATCTCCCAGCCCTCAATGTATGCGCACGCCAGTGCCTCCGTTTTCCTTGATTCGAAGCAGAGCGCATCGATGCGAATAGTGAAACAGAGGTGATATGGCGATACTCATCCCTTACGGTTCTTCTTGTTCGACATATGATTTTTGATCATCTTGCCAAATTGTCTGTCTCGGGCTCTTTTTTCTGCCAGTGTCGCGCTGTTGAACGCTTGTTCGCGCATCAGCTTTTGGAAGCTCGACAAGCGACGTGCGCTCAACTCATTTCGGGAAATGGCGCCTTGCACGGCACACCCAGGCTCACTGTCATGGCGGCAATCTGTGAAGCGGCACTGTGCTGACAATGCTGTTATGTCGGCAAACGTTGTAATCACGCCCTGGTCGCAATTTGCCAACTGCAATTCGCGCATACCCGGCGTGTCCATAAGCAATCCGCCGGTTGGAATCAGGTGTAGGGATCGTCCTGTGGTGATATGCCGCCCCTTGCTGTCGTCCTCGCGAATTGACCCGGTGCGCTGAACAGTTTTACCGAGAAGGGTGTTGACGAGGGTTGACTTTCCCACGCCTGATGAACCCATCAACGCTACGGTTCTTCCGGCTACACACCACGGCAAAAGCTTTTGAATGGCGTCTAAATCCAGGCAATTGACAGTTTCTACGGCCAGGAGTGAATCCAGTGCCTGGATCTGGCGGCGTGGGCTTTCCAGATCTTCGCAGAGGTCTGCTTTGGAAAGAATGACCACGGGCTCCGCACCCGCTTCATTGGCAAGACTCAGATACCGCTCTATGCGGCTCAGATTGAAGTCCTCATTCAGTGAAGTGACGACAAACAGGGTATCCACATTGGCGGCAATGAGTTGTTCGGCTACCTTGGTGCCCGCAGCTTTGCGACGGAACAGACTGAGCCGTTCCAGCAGGCGGCAAAACTGACCTTCCGGGGTCAACAATAACCAGTCTCCCACGGTGATTGCCGGCATGCTCGGAAGCAGGTCAAGAGCTGAATAGCCTGCTTCGCCTAGCAGTTCGAGACGGTTACGAAACTGGGCGACAACCCGTACTACAGGGTATTCCCACTGTTCCAGGCTAATCTGCTGCTGGAAAAACGGGCGCCAACCCAGTTGGTCCAACGTCAGCATATTGGCAATTGAGTGTGATATGCCAGCAAGCTCCCATGATTCGGCAGGCTGAGTCGCAATAGATACCGGTACATGCTCCATCTTACGCGACCTCCTGTGGCTGTCATCTTTTGACCTTCAAGCCCATGACTGCAATCAACTGGAACTCTGGCGGTGGTGGATTCGACTTTGGGTCGGAAGCAGCCACTGGGGCCTGCATGGCTTTGACCTCCGCTCTCAGCCAGGAAGAAGAACTCCTCGCCTCGGGAACTCGTCGCTGCGTTCATGTCCGCAACATGCGAGCCGGCCATTTGAAGCACGCTTCGGCTATCAGGGGTATCGGCAGGTTGCCGGGTCTCCGGGTTCTTGGTGTCGCTGCCGGACGGTTCTGGCGGTCAGTCTTCCTGTTGCTTGATGGTCGGTATTGCCCCTCTGCGCCGATTGAGTCACAATAACTGACCGACCGTACGGTCAGTTTAATTGCTTCGGGAAACCAGGTCATGCAAGCACTTGCAGCAACTGCACCAACGGCGCATCAGTCCGCTGGTGAACTCGCCATCCTGGACGCGGCGGTCAGGCTCTTTTCCGTGCACGGTTACGATGGCGCCTCGATGAGGCGGATTGCCGAGGAGGCCGGCGTCAGCAAGGCCAACATTTATCACCATTTCGCCTCCAAGCAAGCGCTATATTTCGCGATCATGCGGCGCAGCGCGGAGGAACTGACCGCGCTGCTCGAGAACCTCGCCGAAGGCAAGGGTTCTTTCGAACGGCGGCTGCAGGTGTTTGCCAGCGCGCATCTCGAGCATCTTTTTGACAACCAGGCACGGGTTCGCCTGGTTCTGCGGGAAGCGTTTTCGGGCGACGAGGAAAAGAGCCGGGCCGTGGTGGAGCAGATGGTCGGCGGTCTGGTCAACCGGATGATCGCCATATTCGAGGCGGGCCAGCGAGCCGGGCTGTTGCGCCGCGATCTTGATCCGGGTTTGTGTGCCCACTTGCTGATGGGTGCTGACCTGTTCTACTTCCAAGCGCACGGGCTGCTGCAGCAGATTCCGGAGGCCGCTTTCGCCCGCCAGCCGGACAGGTATTCGAAACAGATGATCGACGTGTTGTTGCACGGCATGCTGGCACAGCCAGCCGAGGGGAGGATCAAATCATGACCGTCTCGGCCTGTCGCAGAAAGCGCATGGTTCTGGCTGGAGTCCTGGCACTCACTGTTCTGTCCGGCTGCGGCAAGGAACAGCCGGTTGGAGATACGGGTGGGGGGGTTCGCAATGCCGTCCCGGTGACCGTGGCCGAAGCGCGGCAGCAGGAGGTCCGGGCAGAACTCTACTCGGTCGGTCGCATGGTCAGTCGCAACACCCCGAAACTGGCAGCGGAAATTGATGCGCGCGTGATCGAAATCCTGGTTGACGAAGGCGAACCGGTGGTGCAGGGAGAGGCACTGGTCCTGCTCGACACGACGGCCCTGGAGTTGTCACGGCAGGAAGCGCAGGCGGCGATCCAGCAATTGAATGCGAGCATAGCCAATGAGCAACGGCGGGTGCAGCGTTACCGGGACCTGAAAACCCGCGACGTGATGCCGCAAGAACGGCTGGACGACGCCGAAGCGCAGCTGGCCGTCTACCTGGCTTCGATGGCTGGGGCCGAAGCCCGCTTGGAGATCGTCGAGGACCGCCTGAGCAAGGCGCAACTGGTCTCCCCCGTGAACGGCGTGGTGGAGCGGCGTCACGTTGCGGTCGGCGATTTCGTCAAGGTTGGTACGCCGTTGCTTACGGTGACGGACACGCAGGCCCTGCGGGTTGAGTTACCCTTCCCGGAAACCGTCGGCGCGCAGCTGCACCTGGGGCAAGCGCTCTCCCTTGAAAGCCCGGTGGCCCCGGGCGTGAAAGTCGAGGCCCGGGTCGACCAGATTCGTCCCCAGGTTGGCGCGATGAGCCGCGCCCTGGTCGTTATCTCCGATGTCGTGAACCCTGGCCCCTGGCGGCCTGAGGCCACCGTGGAGGCCACGGCCGTGGTCGAGCAACGGTCCGACGCCGTGGTTGTGCCGCTGTTGTCCGTCGTGCAGCGACCGGCCGGTCACGTTGTGTACCTGTTGCAGCAAGACGGTGACCGCCAAACCGTGCGGCAGCAAGTGGTCGAAGTCGGCGCGCGACAGGACGGCTGGATCGAGATCAGGAGCGGTGTCGAATCCGGCACGAAGCTCATCGCCGAGGGGGCGACTTATCTGAGTGACGGTGCCCTGGTGACCGTGACGGTGGAGCAGCCATGACTGATACGCCGGCACCGGCGCGAGCGGACGCCGTCGGTTCCGAACCTGCACTGCAGCGGGCCGGCAAAAGCCTGCCAGAGCTGTCGATCCAGCGCCATGTGTTCGCCTATATGCTGTCGGGCGCGCTGTTGCTGTTCGGTATCATCAGTTTCGACCGCATCGGCGTCGACCGCTTCCCGGAGATCGACTTCCCGATGATATCCATCCGCACCGTGCTGCCTGGCGCCAGTCCCGAGATCATCGATTCCAGCATCGCCAACCTCATCGAGACCTCGGTCAACAGCGTACCGGGTATCGAACACATCCGCTCGACGTCGGCGCCGGGCGTCTCGGTCGTCCTGATCCGCTTCGGGCTGGAAAAGGACGTCGATATCGGTTTCAACGAAGTGCAGGCCAAGATCAACCAGGTATTGCCACGCCTGCCCAAGGAGGCCGACCCGCCGGTGGTGGCCAAGGTCGAGTTCGGTTCGCTGCCGATCATGTGGCTGGCGCTGACCGGTGACCGCACGCTGCAGCAACTCAACGAATACGCCCGCAACGTCATCAAGAAGCGCCTCGAGACCATCGACGGAGTGGGTGAGGTCAGGCTTGGCGGTGAGCGCGAGCGCACCATCCGCGTCAATCTCGATCCCGAGCGCATGGCCGCCTTCGGCATTGCTGCCAACGACGTCATCGGTGCCTTTGCGACCGAGCACGTCCGGCTGCAGGGCGGTTTTCTGGTTGGTGGGCAGCTGGAAAAGCTGGTTCAGCTGGACCTCGAATATCATAATCCGCGGGAACTCGAGGAGATGATCATCGCCTATCCGCAGGGCGCCCCGATCCGCCTCGGTGATATCGCCGACGTTGAAGACGGCCTGGCAGACCGCCGCGAGTTCGCCAGCTTCAACGGTTTGCCGACGGTTGGGCTGGGCATCATCAAGGTGCAGAATTCGAACACCGTGGCCATCGTCGAGGAGGTGGAGCGGCGCCTGCAGCGGGATATCCTGCCGGAAATGCCGCCCGGTCTGCAGCTCGACGTGGCCTTCAGCGACGCCGACCTGATCGAGGACATCGTCGCCGCGCTGGAGGAACACATCGTGCTCGGCACGCTGCTCACAGCGCTGGTCGTGTTCCTGTTCCTGAAAAGCCTGTCCGCCACGCTGATCATCGCGGCGGCGATTCCGGTATCGTTGCTGGGCGCTGTCGCCGTTATGTATTTCTCCGGCTTCACATTCAACACGATGACGCTGTTGGGCCTGCTGCTGCTGATTGGTATCGTCGTCGATGACGCCATCGTGGTGCTCGAGAACATCTACCGCCAGCGGGAACTGGGTAACCACGACAAGGCGCAGGCGGCCATCCAGGGCAGCCGGCAAGTGGTTTTTGCCGTGCTGGCCGCGACGCTCACGCTGGTCGCGATTTTTGCTCCGGTCATTTTCATGGAAGGCATCATCGGCAGCTTCTTCCAGTCCTTCGCGGTGGTGGTCACGGTCGGTGTGCTCGTATCGCTGTTCGTTTCCCTGACGCTGACGCCGGCCCTGTGTTCTCGCCATCTCGGGTTTTCGGATCAGCACGGACGGCTATACCGGATCATCGAAGCGCGCTTCCGCGCCCTGGATCGTGCTTATCGGAGCCTGGTGGTGGCCAGCCTTCATCGGCGTTGGGCCGTGGTTGCCGCGGCCTCAGCCATCGTGATTCTGAGCGGTTTCGTCTTCGCCTGGATCGACAAGGGCTTTATGCCGGAAGAGGACGAAGGGCGTTTCATGATCACCGTGAAGGCACCGCTGGGGTCCAGCATCGATTACACCGAGTCCCGCGTCCGCCGCGTTGAATCCATCTTGTCGGAGTCCGAGGCCATCAGCAGTTCTTTCGCTACTATCGGTGACGACCAGGCGCGGCAGGTGAGCCTGGCTACGATCATCGTGTCGATGGTGCACTGGGACGAGCGCTCGGTTTCCCAGAGGCAATTGATGAATAGCCTGCGCGATCGTTTTGCGGAGATTCCAGGCGTGCAGATTTTCGTCACCGAAATGCCGATCGTGGGCGGCCAGCGGGGCGAGCCCCTGCAGTTCGTATTGCTGGGCCTGGACCTGACGCGCGTCGCAGAACTGGCTGAACAGTTAAGGCAAAGGTTGGACCAGGTTCCGGGGCTGGGTCCGCTGGACCTCGATTTGCAGCTGGAACTGCCGCAACTGGAAATGAAACCGTCGCGTGAGCGTCTGCGCAGCCTCGGGCTGACCACGCGCGACGTGGCGCTTGCCGTCAACGTGCTGTCCGGCGGGTACGATGTGGCCCGCTACAACGACGATCCGGGCAACGGCGAGCGCTACGACGTGCGTCTGAAGGCGGGCGAGGGCAGCCTGCGGCAGGTTCCGGATCTCAGTCGCATTCATTTGCGCACGCCTGGCGGGGAACTGGTACGTCTCGACAACCTGGTGGAGATGAGGTCGAGCGAGGGCCCAGCGGTCGTTTCGCGCTATGACCTGCAGTACTCGGCGAACTTCCTCGGCACGCCGAAGATGGCGGAGGCGGCCGCCATCGACACCGTCCTGAGGGTCTCGAAGGAGATGCTGCCGGCGGGATTCACGGTGCGCATGACCGGCCGGGCCGAAGAGTTCGGCAAGACAGCGAAGTACATGATGTTCGCCTTTGTCACGGCAATGATCCTGGTCTACATGGTGCTGGCCAGCCAGTTCAACTCCTTTATCCAGCCGCTGATCATCATGGTGGCGCAGCCACTGGCGATCATCGGCGGGGTCGGCGCACTGTGGCTGACCGGCCACACGCTGAACATATACTCGATGATCGGCCTGGTCCTGCTGGTGGGCCTGGTGGCAAAGAACTCCATTTTGCTGGTCGACCTGACCAACCAGATGCGTACCGAAGGTCTGGGTATCGACGAAGCGCTCAAGGCTGCCTGTCCGATCCGCATGCGGCCGGTGCTGATGACCTCGGCGACTATCATCCTGGCATTGTCACCGGCGGCGTTCGGCCTGGGTGCCGGTGCCGCTACCAACGCGCCGTTGGCTGTCGCCGTGATTGGCGGCCTGGTCAGTTCCACCCTGCTGACCCTGGTCGTGGTGCCTGCCGTGTATTCGCTGGTCGAGCACCGCGTGCAACGATTCCGGCGGCACGCCCATTGAGGTAAGCTGACCCGCAAGGCCGACGCCCAATCAACGAGGAGGAAGGCATGGTGGGTTTGTACTTCGAGGAGTTCGTGGTCGGGCAGGTGTTCGATCACGCCATCCGTCGCACCATCACCGAAACGGACAACGTGCTGTTCAGCACCATGACGCACAACCCGGCGCCGCTGCACCTGGACGAGGAATACTGCCGGGAACATAGCGAGTTTGGCCAGCGGGTCGTAAACAGCTGCCTGACGCTCAGCCTGATGGTTGGCATCTCGGTCAACGACACCACGCTGGGCACCACGGTGGCCAACCTTGGCTGGGACGAGGTGCGGTTTCCCAAGCCATTATTCCATGGTGATACGGTACATGTCCGGACTGAGGTCGTTGAACTTCGCGACAGCCGTTCACGCCCGGACAATGGCATCGTGATCTTCGAGCACCGCGCCTTCAACCAGCGCGATGAACTGGTGGGCGTCTGCAAGCGCACGGCCCTGATGCTGCGGAGGCCCTCTGTATGAACTCGCCTCACCCGAACCCGATGCGCTCCCTGCTATTCGTACCCGGCGACAGCGAAAAGAAGCTGGCCAAGGCCGAGGGGATCGCCGCGGACGTGCTGATTTTTGATCTCGAGGATGCCGTGGTCCCCGAACGCAAGGCTTCGGCGCGCGGGCTGGTGCGGGAATACCTGGCCGCGCGACCGAACCAGCGGCGCCAGCAGCTGTGGGTGCGGATCAACCCGCTCGATCATGCCGAGGCCGGGGCCGACCTGGGCGCAGTCATGCCCATGCGACCGGATGGGATCGTGTTGCCAAAGACCCGCTCGCCCGAAGATGTCGAGTTGCTCGGGCAGCGCATCGGCCACTACGAGGGCGAGTACGACATGAAGGTTGGGTCGACGCTGATTCTTCCGGTCGCCACCGAGACGCCGCAGTCCCTGTTCACTTTGGGCGAGTATGCCCGTTGCGGCAAGCGCCTGGCCGGAATCACCTGGGGAGCCGAGGACCTGGCCGCCGCGGTCGGGGCGATGGCAAACCGCTACGCTGACGGCAGCTGGACTCCGCCTTATCGCATGGTCCGAAGCCTGTGCCTGTTTGCCGCGCACGCCGCCGGCGTCGAGGCCATTGACACGCTGTGGGCGGACTTCCGCGATCCGGCGGGATTGGAAGCATCGTGTGCCGAAGCCCGTCGCGACGGCTTCAGTGGCAAGCTGGCAATCCACCCCGACCAGGTCGAGGTCATTAATCGCTGCTTCACGCCGAGCTTGGAGCAAATCGAGCGGGCCCGCCGTGTCGTCGCGTTGTTCGAAGCCAACCCCGGCGCCGGTACACTGGCGCTGGACGGCAGCATGCTGGACCTGCCGCATCTTCGCCAGGCGCGACGCATCCTGGCGTTGGCGGCTGCCGACTGATCATTCGCATCCGGGAATTCCACACATGAAAGCCATCGCCGCCGCTCTGCTGTTTGCCGCCCTGGGCTGCCTCGCCGGCTGCCGTCAGCCCGACCCGCCGCCCGCCGTCGATATGGGCGCGATGCGCGCGGCCATGCAGGAACACACCGAGACGCTGCTGCTGATCCATTTCAAGCTGGATAACGCGCTCAGAGAGATTTCGGCCGCGGAAGCCCAAGCGGAGCAGGGCAGCTGCGCCACCGCTGGCTATCACGCCGCGGACGCCTACCGCGAACTGCAGGCGGCAGACGATCAGCTGCTGGAGCTTGGCCGTGAGCTACAGGAACTGGTCAACCTGGACGCCGCCTCGGCAAACCGCAACTGATCCTCCAAAGCAATCCGGGCAGTCCTCCAAAAGCGCAGCTGCCGCGAATAACTCAAGCCAGCTCGTTTCGAATTTCATCCAATCCTGAAAGGCGCGGCACTAACCTGGACCGGATGCATCATCACGCCGGAAGGCATGGAGGCCAATAGCGTTGCGTCGCTTGGCGACGGTTCATTTAGCAAACGTGTTTTCGGGGGTCCGCCTGGCCCGTTGATTGCCGGCCACTCGAATGACCGCTTCGGGCACAGGCGGCCATACAGCCCTGAAAAGCGCGGCCCTGACTTCCTGTCGAGATCAGGGTCCGATTAAAGCCCAATGCGTCAATTGGTGTTCGGAAGAAAGCTGTAATTCTTTTCGTATTCCAGCATTTGCGCGGGGAAATCGTCCGGATATTCCACCACCACATCGATGATTTCGCCGTTTTCCTCCACCGGGACCAAACGTGGCTGGATGAAACCGGAATAGGCCGCGATGTCGAGTGGCGCAACTCGGTCGAGGACTTCTTTGTGCATGGCCTGGTCGACCCTCACGGCGTAGGTTTCGACCAGCGCACTGGCTGCTTCGTAGTCGCCCTCAGACTTGATGCGCTGAATCTCACGCAGCAGTTCGCCGAACAGGGCGCGCAATGCATCAAAGTCCCGGATGACAAAGTAGGTCTTTCCGCCCTCAACGATTTTTTCAATGACATTATCTTCAAGGCCATGCTCGTATGCCCAAGCTGCAATCAGCTGCCGGTTACGCATGTGCGCCTGCTCGATGTCGTCACCCAGTTCGACGCGCCTCAGCTGCAGTTGCAGACCGTTACGGATATGTTTTTCATAGGAAGTCTTGCCAACATCCAGCGAGGGTATCAAGCCGAGCTCGACCAGTTTGGGATCCATTATGAAATAGAGCGCAACCAGGTCGGCACGGGCTTCTTCCAGGGTTGAGGAATAGGCCTTCAGCGTCTCCTTTGGCGTACCAACTCCCGGGTTGATCTGACCCGAGGCGTGCCCGATAACCTCATGCATATCGGTGTGCAGCAGGGATTCCAGCGCGCTGTATTTCTTGGCGCGCTCCTTTTCTTCGTCGGTGTAGCTGAACTCTTCACTCAGCCCACTGGCCGCCGAGGCGATCTCGTACGACTCCATTATGTTACCGAGTGTCACGGATTTGGAGCCATGCTCCTTGCGAATCCAGTTGGCATTGGGCAGGTTGATGCCGATTGGAGTAGAAGGAGCCGCGTCGCCTCCCTCCACGACCACAGTAATGACCTTGGCCGAGATTCCCACCACGTTCTTTTTCTTGTGTTCTGCCATGATGGGGGAGTGGTCCTCGAACCATTGTGCCTGCCCTCCAATGGTAGATATGCGATGAGTAGCCTCGAGGTCACGAATGGATAGAACCGCTTCCCAGGCGCCGCGATATCCCAGAGGATCTCCATATACCTCGGTGAAACCATTTACCGTATCTACCCTGGAGTCCGTGTCCGCGACCCAGGCGATGTTGTAGGCGTCATACTCTTTAAGGTCGCCGCTTCGGTAAAAGCTGATTAGTTTTTCAATCCAGGCCCCTTGTTTCTCATTCTCAGCCACGGTTGCGGCCTTCTCGAGCCAGTACACGATTTGTTCGATGGCCGGGCTGTACATCCCGCCAACCTTCCACGTTCTTTCACGCAATTCCCCATTTTCCTTGACGAGCTGGGAGTTGAGGCCCCAGGAAATCGGGCGCTCGGGATCTTCGTCAATCTTGGATGCGTAGAATGCCGTCGCTTCATCCGCTGAAACATCTCGGTAGTAGTTCGTCGCAGAACCCTCGAGTGCATCGATATCCGGGTCGAGGTTTACCTTCTTGTTGGCAATAACGGAGCTGAAGATGGGCTCATACAACAGTGCCAGCAAGTCCTCCAAGGTCTGTCCTTCATCGAGAGGCAACCTTGACTGGTCACTTTCACTGGCCATTCTCGCCAGGGCCTCGGGGCTGAATCCAGGCATCATCTTGTCCGAAGAATAGTGATGGTGGATGCCGTTGGCGAACCAGACGCGCTTGGCATACTCGAGCAGGCTGGCATAGTCAGCGCTTGCCCTGTCACCCGAATAGGAATCGACGATCGTCGACAGCAGTCTGCGGATGCGCAGGTTGTGCTCATAGTTCTGGTCGTAGATCATGTCCCGCCCCGACAGCGCGGCCTGAGACAGGTAGTAAACCAGCTTCTTATCCTGCAAAGAGAGCGTGTCGAAACCCGGTACCTGGTAACTCAAAACCTGGACATCGGCAAAGCGATCGACCTGGACCTGCCGCGCTTCCGGCCGCTCCTGAACCTCTTCGCTCTCGGTCACGGTGACTTGCGCAGCCACCTCCGGCGTTTCGCTTGAGATCTGGGCCGATTGGTCGTCGTGGCTGCAAGCGATGACCAGCAGTGCTGCCAATAGGGCTATGAGCTTTTTCACAGAAGTACCTCTGGGTGGATCAATGGGAAATTTGCGGCGTATTTGAACACATCAGCGCCAGGTGCGCCATGCCGACATTCACCGGTGCTGCGGTAATCCAGAAGCTTTTCGATTGACTGTCAGGCGCCTGGGTTGCTGCCTTCGCCCTGGCTGCGTTGGGACTCATGTCACCTGTCGACGTGATTGCAACGCTTGGCTGACAGCTCCACCCTGAAGCGCTCCGGTAAGGGGTAAGCACGTTCACCTGCGATAGCTCGATGATGAATCCTAATGACCTACCAGAGCGCGCCGAGATACTCAAGCACACCCATTCAGTAACCGCGCCAGATGCATTGTCTCAGAATAGCCGTGCCGCGCGGCGTCTCGAGTCTGCTGTAAGAACTGCCCTCACGCCCGGCTGCCGGACAACGGTTTTCAGCGCCGAGCGGTTGTACTCAATGCCGACAACTTGCGGTGATGTTCTCGTCGAATTGCCGCCGGTCTCGCAGTATTTTGAAGAACCCATCAAGGAAATCGGTCGCGCTCTTCTTCGATTCCTCCAGCAGGCGACTTTCGTTCGTGATCAGAGAGCGAATGGCCTTTTCTCGGTCCAGGAATCGCTGTCTTGCGTCAGTCAATGCCGGGTTGTGTATGCAAGAGCCCTGGAATAGCCGCTCTGTTGCACTGTCGATATCCAAGCTTCCCCTCGGTTTTGCATAGCGCGCATTGACGAATTGCGACAGGTCGAAGTCATTCGGAATTGCGTATATCGGATCTTTTTCCGGGTCTTGGCCGATCAGCTTCAGGTTGTCGCAGCATTCCTTCGCATCCGGGTCACTTTGCAGCGACCAGGCCGTATTGCCGATCATGTACTGGAAAAGCGACAGATTGCTCGCTTCCCGCGGATCCATTCGTTCGGGAGTGAGCGTGGCAATTTTCAGCTTCTTCTGTCCGTTGCGTCTCGCCACTTTGCTGTCGTCCTCAACCAGGAATGCGAATCGCGGTCCATCCCGTTTGCCGGTTTCAGTGTCGATGTAAGTTACCGACAAGGGGCGAACCCTGAAACTGAAGTCGGTAATCAAGTTATACATCGAGTAAGCAAGGGCCTCGAGCACCTGGTATTGTTCGAAGACGATTCCCTTGTCGCAGTGGGTCACCAGCTTCAGCGTGCCCTGACCTTGAAAAAGCGTTCCGGTGACTTTGTCTTTGTCGAAGCGCAGCTTGATAGGCGGATACCGGCATATCACCTGACGCGACATTCCACGCCGCTCCGTTTCCAGCGCCACTGAAACCGGTCTCCCCTGATCGTCGATGAACTCGATACGCGAAGGGTAGCCGCCCTGATAAAAGAACTCGTCCGTGACAATCGTTTGCCAGGGAAGTCGCAGAGTCACTTCAAGTGCCTGGGGGTTGTTGAATAACTGAGGCGAATGCTGGCCGTTGCCCTTTGGCTCCTGAGCCGGGACACTGAAAGCCAGTACCAGCAAGAAACTCAGCAACCAGGTTGGGCAAAACCGGCTACGACGATGCCGGGATGAATCAAGGTGGGGACCTTGGCTATCCTTCCTTGTGACGCGCGCATTCAACATCCGGCAGTCTCCTTCCCGCGCTGAGCTGGCACCATAGCCCTCGGCTTAGGCAGCTTCATTCAGTCGAGTCATGGTTAGACGTGTGGCCTGCTCAGAATATTCCGGTAACCGAACTTTGACAGAATGGAAACGGGTTTGGACTCCAAACAGGAACTTGCGGGGCCCATTGGCCGGTCAGGCATGTGCGACGCCGGCTTCATCATCCCAGGCAATTCTGCTCTCTGTTCAACAGCAGAACTTCATTTCATTTGCGACTGATGCCCGCTGCCAACCCAATTCGGCCGATCTGATGATAGGATAACGAAGATCCAAAGTTGACCCACAGTAGCCGGTCGCGCAGCAGCTAAGTTTGATCTCTTCTCTTTCTGACAAATCAGGCAATGGACTCCATGAAGGGGATCGTGTCCGCCTCTTTGGTGGTTATGAAATGGACCCCAAGTGGCTGGGTGGTAAGGATGCTCATCTCGGACGTTGTCTGGGGTTCATTCAGGGCCAGAACAAACAGCGCGCTGCGATTATCGAACTAGATGAAAAGGTTACGTTTGGAAGTAAAGCGGGCAAAATAGTAGTTCTTGAGTTGCGCTACGCTGGTGCGCGATGGAGCAAAAGAGAAGTTGTTCATCTGGAGCTGTGCGATTCCCTCCCCGAGGATAAAGCATGGAATGAACGGAAACGGGGCGAATGGATAGAGTCTCACGCGATCTACCAAGTAATCGGTCCTGAATGACCGCAACTGTCGGAACCCACAGTTAATCGATGCGGGCCATAATCCAGTTCCACTATCCGAGCGAAAGCGGTCATAGCGCTGCGAGACGTGCCAAGGGCCGCAATCAACCCAGAACCGGCATTTACGGCATGTTGATCTTCTGGCAACTGGCACCGGATTCGTCAAGATCAATTATCAAGAGGGCCTCTTGTGAATCGTCAAGCATTGCCAGTAGATTTCCCCGTTCGTCCCAAGCGGCCGATTGCCCAGAACTTAGAAAGTCGTCCGATGGGCCAACCGCATTGCACATAATCACCAGCAGGCCAAATTTCTTCGCTACTTCGGGAAAGTATGAATGCGCGAAAATTACGCCTTGTTCCGGCTTGGCTACGCAAGCCAAATAGACGGTGGCTGCCAGTTGCATTGCTTGGTCGAGGTGTTCTGGAGTCAACGACTCGTAACAGATGGCTGGAACAATAGTAGTTGGGCCGATGACCATCGATACCAGCTCCTCACCCTCCTTGAAAAAGGCCTTTTCGTCGTCGTGCAACGTCTGCTTTGAGTAGAGAGTCCTTTTTCCATCAGGATTAAAAAAGAGCTGACTAATCCTCGGTTTTGATTTTGATTTCGTGGGAAGACCAACTCCGATTGAAATTCCCAGCTCAATACTCTTGGTCTCAAAAACTCTCAGACGTTGATCTGAAATATCGAATGCCAAAGCTTCCGCGAGGGTTGGTTCGTAGCCGGTTACGGAAAGCTCGGGAAAGCCTATTAATTTTGCGCCGTTTATCACAGCCAGATCGACGGCTTTGAGGTGCTTGCTGATGTTGTACGCAATGTCACCGGGAGAAGATTTGATCTGAGCAATCGCAAGCCTCATCCGAGAAGTCTAGCTTGACAAGACTTTGGAAGCGATTGCAGTCATCGATCGACATGAGCGGAAGTGGCCGGTAGCAGAACTCTGCGCACACCGACTCCAGCCATAAAGTTATTCCGCAACCCAAAGCGGAAATTGCACGCTGGCTGAAAAACCAGATTTTTCGCTTCAAAGCAAGTTCTTCGTCTCTGTACTAAGTTCAGAAGAGACCATGCATCCAAGACAAATGCGCCGGATGCTGAAGCTGTGCACAAGCACCATGCCAAAGCCGGCATCAAGTGTGATATCGTCCAGGAAGTGAGACCGACACGCGGGTAACACTAGTAAGGGCCAATATATAGCCACGGAGACAAGTCGCATATGAGTGTTATTTTTGAACCAGCAAGACAGTTTTTTGAAGCTTGCGAGACAGGGCAAGGATGGGATGTGTGCAAAGCATTCTGTTTTCCCGACGCAACGTTTTCTTCACAGGCCGGTGCGTTATCTGAAATATCCACACTGGAGGGATACACCGAGTGGATGAAGAATCTTCTAACGCCCATTCCAGATGGACACTATGAATTGAAATTTTTCGCAGCCGATGAAGCAGATAAGTCGGTCGCAGCATTCGCCGTATTTCACGGTACGCAAACGGGGCCAGGTGGACCAGTAACGGCGACCGGAAAAAAAGTTTCAGCCGATTATGTCTACCACATGGTTTTTGACGGTGACCGCATCAAGCACATGACAAAAATCTGGAATGATGCTTTCAGCTTACAACAGCTAGGTTGGGCTTGAATGCTGTAGCACCAAATACAGATTCTGACCATACTGAAAATTTAGCTCCCCTGAGATTTACGTCCAGGGGAGTTTTCTTATGCGCTGGATAGCGGAAGATTCCTTGAATGCCGCGCTGATAGCCGTTAACGACCCGAAGCCGAACTCGCAAACTGAATACCTCTCAAAGGAGGCGTATACTAGTTATTGCGGTTCAGACCGTTACGCCATCGCTAGATTATCCAAAATAATCTGTTCGTAGAAAGCAAGTAACGCCCCGATGCAACTAGTGGTCTTGGCCTTTCAGTTTCGGCAGGTTATAGATCTGACGCGGACGGTCACAAAATGAAAATGCAAGTGATAGAAAGGTACTTGTTTGCAGTTCTGCGCTCGCTAATGACTATCTCCATACTTGCCAACTTATACGCTTGCACCTCTGCAGGTCATAAAAACTCACTCCCAATACCCAAGTTCGAATCAGTGGCGATCGTGAATAAGGGATCCACGGAGGAGTTGAAAGCTCGCTTCGGCACCGTCCCTGAAGATTCCAGAATAGGGGCTGGTGCAGCCACCGGCGCCATGCTGGCAGGAGCCGGCACAGTGATGGCCTGTGGGCCATTCTTTTATCTTTGTGCCATTGGAACGGTGGGTTTCGCTACATTAGGGGCCGTCTGTGGTGGGCTGGCGGG
>Ga0209536_100002784_pt1 | contig 28427 bp, 28 predicted proteins | sample DeeMarSeWOR28_12_FD_187461 | JGI IMG/M metagenome (GOLD analysis project Ga0209536, IMG submission 187461) | Marine sediment microbial communities from White Oak River estuary, North Carolina - WOR-2-8_12 (SPAdes) (version 2) | ecosystem: Environmental > Aquatic > Marine > Intertidal zone >... | reverse complement strand
GCGTCCTCCAGACGCGTCTCGCCGCAGAGATTCACAGCCATGCCGCCGGCCCCCGCGATGACAGCTTCGCCCGCCGATCGCTCCTTTGCCGAACCCAGCACCCATACACGGTAACCCTGTTCGCCCAGCCGCCTTGCCACCTGCGAAAAATGAGACAGCGGCCAGCACTTTGCCGGCCCGTACTCGGCCCCCGGCATCAGCGCCACCACGGGGCCATCTCTGTCCAGGCCCAGATCCCTCGTCAGACGGGACTGGTTTTCCGCGTCGACAGTGAGTCGGGGCTGTGGAACCGGCGGCAGCGTCCCGCCCACCGGAAGGCCCAGCGCCACGTAACGCTGTACCGTCTGTCGAAGCACTCCGGGATCCAGTGGGCGAATGTCGTTCACCAGGCCGAAACGCATCTCTCCACGGTAGCCCGTACGCACGGGAATCCGGGCATGCCAGGGGATGAGCGCTGCCTTGAACGACCGGGGGATGACGATTGCCCGGGCATAGTGCCGCTGGCGCAATTGCCGACCCAGATGCCGCCGGGTCGCCCACGCGAATTGGCCGTGCCCGAGCGGCAACTCGATGCCGTCGGCGACTTGAGGCATCCGTCGGATAAGAGGCAACGACCAGCCGGGGGCGATTACATCGACCGTCACGCCGTGTCGGGCGGTCAACGTCATGTACAGACTCTGCGCCATCACCATGTCGCCGACCCAGGATGGACCGACGACCAGGATTCTTTCGCTCAAGTCCGTTCCCGAAGTCAGTCGTTGATGACGTCGAGAGTGGCCCTGACGCCTTGTTCCACGCTGTGGAAATTGCCGTCGAAACCGGCAGATTTCAGTCTGCCCAGATCTGCCTGGGTGAAACTCTGGTAGCGCCCCTGCAGATGGGCGGGAAATCCGACGTAGCGGATCTCGCCGTGCCCGTGCCAGCCAATGACCGCACGCGCAACCTGATTGAATGTCTGCGCACGCCCCGTGCCCGCATTGAAAATACCCGACCGGTCCGGGTGGTCCAGGAAATAGAGCACGATTTTCACGATGTCATCGACGAATACAAAATCGCGACGCTGCTCGCCAGCCGGGTAACCGTCCGAGCCCTCGAACAAGCGGACTTCTCCGTGCCTCTTCAGCTGGTCGTTGAAATGCCAGACAACGCTGGCCATGGCGTCCTTGTGCTGCTCCCCCGGACCGTACACATTGAAATATCTCAGTCCCACAACCTGGCTACCGGTGTCTTGCCGGCGCCGCACGTACTGATCGAACAGCAGCTTGGAATAACCATAGACATTGAGGGGCCGTTCGCAGGCCGAATCCTCGCGGAACTCCGGTCCCGCGCCATACACAGCGGCAGAGGATGCATAAATGAACGGGATCCGGCTGTCGGCGCAGGCATGGAGCATTTCCCGCGACACGGCAAAATTTTGATCGAGCATCAGGCGCCCGTCCCACTCCGTTGTCGATGTGCAGGCGCCCTGATGCAGCACGGCACTGGTGTGCGCCGGCAGTCCATGGGACGAAAGCCGCCGGCGGAAAACATCCTTGTCCTCGTAGTCCGCGATCTGGCAGTCCGCCAGGTTGATGAACTTGGTCCCGTCGGTCATGTCGTCCACGACCAGGATATCTTTCCGGCCCCTGGCATTCAGTGCCCTGACCAGGTTGCTGCCGATGAAGCCGGCCCCGCCGGTGACAATAATCATGCGGTCTCGATCCTCTTCTTTCTCGGGATGGACCGGTACAGTGCCTGGTAGCGTTCCGCCATCCGTTCAGGAGAGAACGCTTCGGCCGATCGACGCCCCGCCTCGCCCAGCCTCGTCCTGAGACTGCTGTCTGTCGCCAGGGCCACCAGAGCCTGCCGCATTCCCTCGATGTCTTCAACGGCGACGAGCAGTCCGTTGATGTCGTCTTCGATGATCTCGGGGATACCTCCGACCCGCGTCGCCACGACAGGGAGACCAAGATCGAGAACGTCCAGCAGTATAGACCCCAGGCCTTCATGCCGCGAAGGGAACAGGAACACGTCGAAGGCACCCAGGTAGTCCGCGACGCCGTCGACCTGCCCAACAAGAATCAGGCGTGGATCATCTCTCGAGGCCTCCCGCAGCAGCGCTTCGTCGGGCCCGCTGCCGACAAGCACGAAACGCATGCCGGGATGGGTGGCCGCAAGCGCTCTGGCCACAGTCAATATCTGCTGCTGGCCCTTGTGAGAATCATCCAGCGCGCCGATGTGTCCAACGACGAAATCTCCGCCCCAGCGTGCCCGCAGGGCGGCCGACGCTGCCGGATCGGGAACCATGCCCGAGGTCGCGCTGGGGATCACGGCGACCGGGAGCCCCGGATCCAGCCCCGCCACGCTGTCCGCGATGGCCCTGGACAGCACGACGATCCGACTCGCCTGCCGGTACATGCGCCGGTTGAGCCAGTGGGGCCGGGGGCCTTTCTGCACCCGGCGGGTGACGATATACGGCGTCCCGGTCAGCAGGCTGTTCGCCCAAGCGCTCCTGAGACTGCGACCTTCATGGACATGGATCAAATCAGGACGGCCGATCGAACGTGCTGCCCCCAACCAGTCCGCACGACACGGCACGATGGACAACCCGTCGACACCGGCCAGCCGTCGTGTCAGAGGCTCTCCGCGCCGGGCCACCAGGCGCTGTATCCAGCCGCGCCGGGCCAGCGCCCGGATCAGCAGTTCGGTCTGTCGTTCTCCGCCCCGGTAGCCACGGGCGAGATTGAGATGACAGACCGTGGGGCGTGTCTCCTTGGGCCTGCTCATCCTTCTCCAGGAAAATCCGTTGTGGCCGGGAGAATCAGGCTCGCGGCCGGTCGGCCGCCATCAGGACGGATCGTCCTCGACCAGCGTGTAACTGGCGCCGCAGTATGGGCACTTCGCTGTGCCGGTCACTTCCACCGGCAGATAAACCCGCGGATGCGCGTTCCAGAGTGCCATGCCCGGCTGGGGACAGCTCAACGGCAGCTGGGCCCGGGTCACCGTATAGTGACTCTGGGCGTTCGCCTGATCCTGATCCTGCTGGGGCAACATCTTTCCTTCCCGGTGACTTGGAAACGGCCGCCGAATTATATCAGCGGTATCGACGCTCACAGTCCATCGGTTTATCCGAAGGTTTCCGACCAGACCGCTGCCACGCGCCGACGATAATCCACGAACTCGTCCGCCGGGACCCGGCTGGGCTGCTCCTCGAGGGCCAGGCGATGCATGCGGGCCCGATAGGCCAGGTAGGCTTCCCTGAGACCGGCGGCGACGGGCTCCTCCAGGATTCCCGCTTCCACCAGGCTTTCGAGTTGTCTGACGTTGTCCGGGTAACGCACCAGGGAAGGATGCCCGGCGGCATTCTTCAGCACCCAGAACTGCACCAGGAACTCGATGTCGGCCACCCCCCCGCGGTCCTGTTTGATGTCGAAAACACCCGACTCCCGAGCGCCGAGTTCCGCGCGCATGCGCTCGCGCATCTCCGCCACGTCCTCGCGCAGAGTCTGCTGTTTGACTGCTGAGCACAGGATCTGTCGCCGGAGCGCCTCGAATCCAGCCATCACCTCGGATGAGCCTGCAACAGCGCGGGCGCGCAGCAGCGCCTGGTGCTCCCAGGTCCAGGCCTGCTCTCTCTGATAGCGCTCGAAAGCTTCAAGACTGGTTACCAGCAACCCCCCCTTGCCGCTCGGCCTCAATCGCATGTCGACCTCGTAAAGCCTGCCGGAACTGGTCTGCGTCGACAGCAGATGCACCAGACGGCGGGTCAGGCGGCCGAAAAAGAGCCCGTTCTCAAGGGCGTTCGAGCCATCGGTCATCTGCTCGGCACCCTCTGAATCGTGGACGAACACGAGGTCAAGGTCCGAACCGTAACCCAGCTCGAGGCCGCCGAGCTTGCCGTAACCGACGACCGCAAACCCGGCTGGCCGGCGATCCCTTCCGGCACCGCAGCGGGGTGTCCCATGGCGGGAAACCATCTTCTGCCAGGCTGCATCGATCGAGGCCTGCAGAACCACCTCGGCGATGTCCGTGAGCCGATCGCTCACCTTCATCAGGGGCAGCACGCCGCTCAGGTCGGCAACCGCCACCAGGAACACCGCGCTGCGCTGGAACTTCCTCAGCGTGTCGAGCTGGGCTTCCTCGTCGTCCCCGCCAGTCTCGGCCAGTCGAGCCTTCAGGTCGGCTGTCAGCGATGCCCTGTCGGGGATTCGATCGAGAACGCGCGGATCGATCAGCTCGTCAAGCAAGAGCGGGTGCCCGGAGATCTGGCGAGCCAGGAATTCGCTGTGGCCGCAGATTTCCGCGAGCCGCTCCAGCGCTGTTGGGCTCTCATTGAGCAGGGCGAAATACGCGGATCTGAGTCCGACCGCCTCGAGGATGCCGACAACGCGCTCCAGTACCGTTTCGGGATGCCGGTGGCCACCGCACTCGCGCAGGACCTTAGGTACCAGGGCGTCAAGCCGTTGACGCCCCTTTTGCTCAAGTCTGGCCACGAAGCCGGCGCCTCGCAGCGCCTGCAAGATCTCCGCTGCCCGGCGCGGATCCCGGTAACCGAGCTCGTCCAGCGCCTCGACAGCCCTCTCCGGGTCGGTTTCGCCCAGCCAGATGATCTCGGCTCTCTCCACGGTGGGCTCTTCCACCTCGCGTCCGCCATCGAGCTGGGCGCCAAAATGCCAGTGTACGCGCTCGCGGTGCGCCCGGAGGGCCTGGCTGCATTGCTCCCAGTCTCCGAAACCGAGCGAGAATGCCAGACGGTCCCGGTCCGAGGCAGACCCGGGGAGGCGATGGACCTGACGGTCCTGCCACTGCTGTAGACGATTCTCGACTCTCCGGAGGATCGAGTAGGAGGCATCGAGGTCCCGCACGGTGGCCTCGTCCAGGAGTCGGTTTCCGCTCAGACGCGGCAATACCTCCAGCAGGGAGGTGGCGCGCAGCTCCCGGCTCGACCCGCCCCGCAGAATCTGAAGGGACTGAACGATGAATTCGACTTCGCGGATCCCGCCGCGCCCTCGTTTGATGTCATCGCGAAGAGAATCCTCCGCCGTTTCGACCTCGATCAGGTGTTTCATTTCGCGCAGGGATTCGAACACGCCGTAATCCAGGTACTTCCGATAGACGAAGGGCCTCAGCAGGTCTCGATACAGGCCTATCCCCGGCCGGTACCCGGTCACCGGTCGCGCCTTCACGTAGGCGTAGCGCTCCCAGGCTCGCCCGTGCTGCTGCAGATAGTCCTCCAGCGCCGCCAGGCTGATGGCAAGCGGACCGCTGTCGCCGAACGGCCGAAGCCGCATGTCCACACGAAAGACAAGACCGTCCTCGGTGACCTCGTCCAGCATGCGAATGACCCGTTGCCCCTGGCGAATGAAATACTGTTCATGGCTCAAGGGTCGTCTGCCGCGGGTCTCGCCGCCGCACTCGAACAGGAACACCAGATCCACATCGGAGGAGAAATTGAGCTCCCTGCCGCCAAGTTTGCCCATGGCCAGCACCAGCAACTGAAGGGGCTCGCCTTCACCGTTGACGGGCTGCCCATGGACGGCGGCGAGATCATCTCCGCTGAAACGAACGGCCTCCCGTATTGCCACGTCGGCCACTTCGCTGACGTGACCCAGCGTTTCGGCAAGCGTCGCCCAGCCCGCCAGATCCCGCCATGCCGCCTTAAGCATTTCCTGTCGCCGGAAGATGCGCAGGACCCGCATGGCGGCCGTTTCCGAGTTCACGTCGGACATGGCGGCCGTCAGTCGAGGGGGAAGCGACCCACTCTTCCACGGCTGCTCGAGACCGTCTTGGCCAAGGAGGAAATCGATGTCTTCGGGGTGTCGGGAGAGCGTTGTGGAAACAAACTCGCTGGCGGCCCATACCCGGGGAAGCGATCGGGCAATTTTTTCCCGGCCGGAGATCGCCATCGCCTGTTTTTCGTGATCCGCGCGAAATCGCGCCCAAGCGTCGCTGACATCGGCCGCGAGGGGTCCGGGTAATTGGTCGATGGCAAGATCGACGGTTTGCGGTGGATCGTCGTTCATCGGGATTGGCAATCCGCTCGCGCACGCTGCTTCGTGCGATGCGCAGGGAACAGTAACACGCCCACGCCGTCGCCAGCGACGGCTTGCCGCAGGCAAAAAAGAAGCCCCGCCGAGGCGGGGCTTCCATGCGGCCCAAGGGCCCGTTGCAAGAGGATCAGCCTCTTACATCATGCCGCCCATATCGGGCATGCCGCCGGCAGGTTCCTTCTCCTCCTTGGGCAGCTCGGCCACCATCGCTTCGGTGGTGAGCAACAGCCCGGCAACGGAGGTGGCGTTCTGCAAAGCCAGACGGGTCACCTTGGTGGGATCAAGGATACCCATCTCCAGCATGTCACCGTACTCGCCGGTGGCCGCGTTGTAGCCGAAGTTGCCATCGCCTTCGCGGACCTTGTTGAGCACCACGGCAGCATCTTCGCCGGCATTGGCCACGATCTGTCGCAGGGGCTCCTCGGCGGCACGCCGCAGGATGTTGATACCCATGTCCTGATCATGGTTGAAACCCTTCAGCTCAAGCATGCCATCCAGGGCTCGCAGCAGGGCGACGCCGCCGCCGGGCACGACGCCCTCTTCCACTGCCGCACGGGTCGCGTGCAGGGCATCCTCGACGCGGGCCTTCTTCTCCTTCATTTCGATCTCGGTGGCCGCGCCGACCTTGATCACGGCCACGCCGCCAGACAGCTTCGCGACGCGCTCCTGGAGCTTCTCGCGATCGTAGTCGGAGGTGGCGTCGTCGATCTGCTTGCGGATCTGCTCGACCCGCGCCTTGATCTCTTCGGCCTTGCCCGCGCCGTCGATGATGGTGGTGTTCTCCTTGGTCACCTGGATCTTCTTGGCCCGACCCAGATCGTCCAGACCGGCCTTCTCGAGGCTCAGCCCGACTTCTTCGGAGATGACGGTGCCATCGGTCAGGGTGGCGATGTCCTGCAGCATGGCCTTGCGACGATCGCCGAATCCAGGCGCCTTGACGGCGGCAACCTTGACGATACCGCGAATGGTGTTCACCACCAGCGTCGCGAGGGCCTCACCCTCCACGTCCTCGGAGACGATCAGCAGGGGCTTACCGGACTTGGCAACGGCCTCCAGCAGGGGAAGCAGGTCACGGATATTCGAGATCTTCTTGTCGTGCAGGAGAATGTAAGGATCCTCCAGCTCGGCGGACTGGCTCTCGGCGTTGTTGATGAAATAGGGCGACAGGTAGCCGCGATCGAACTGCATTCCCTCGACCACGTCCAGCTCGTTCTCGAGGGCCGAACCCTCTTCAACCGTAATCACGCCTTCCTTGCCAACCTTGCTCATGGCCTCGGCGATGATATTGCCGATGCTCTCGTCGGCGTTGGCGGAAATGGTCCCGACCTGGGCGATGGCCTTGTCGTCCTCGCAGGGCTTGGACAGCTCACGCAGCTGCTCGACGATGCTGATCGCGGCCTTGTCCACGCCACGCTTCAGATCCATCGGATTCATGCCGGCGGCGACGGCCTTCAGGCCCTCGCGGAGGATGGCCTGGGCCAGCACGGTGGCGGTCGTGGTGCCATCACCCGCCTCATCTGAGGTGTGTGAAGCCACTTCCTTCACCATCTGCGCGCCCATGTTCTCGAACTTGTCGGCCAGCTCGATCTCTTTGGCGACGGAAACGCCGTCCTTGGTGATCGTGGGAGCGCCGAAGCTCTTCTCGAGAACGGCGTTGCGGCCCTTCGGGCCGAGGGTAACCTTGACGGCGTTCGCCAGGACGTTGACGCCCTTCATCATTTTGTGGCGAGCGTCATCGCTGAACTTTACTTCTTTGGCAGCCATTGACTAATACCTCTTTGGCAAATCGTTGTGGGGATTACTCACCGAGAGGCTTCAGCCCTCGATCACAGCCATTACGTCGTCTTCCCGCATGACCAGGAAGTCCTCCCCTTCGACTTTGACCTCAGTCCCGCTGTACTTGCCAAACAGGACCTTGTCGCCGGTCTTGAGGTCGAGAGGACGAACGTCGCCGTTTTCAAGGATTTTGCCCTTGCCTACGGCGATGACCTCACCCTTGATGGGCTTCTCGGTCGCGGTGTCAGGAATTACGATTCCGCCGGGGGAGGTACGCTCCTCCTCCATGCGCTTGATCACGACTCGATCGTGAAGCGGACGAATCTTCATGGGGTCTATCTCCTTGGGAATTCGCTCTGTTTTGGAAGATCCAACCCAGGTGCAACAAGGGTGAGTGGTTAGCACTCACCCCCAGGGAGTGCTAATAATATGGGCGGATTTTCGCGAGTCAAGGGGTCAGCAGGAATTTTTTGACTGGGGCACCGCCCCCGCTATGCTTGAGCCCCCGGCGACCCGACAGCGACCGTTGTGGACCGTATAACTGTATGAAAAAAAAAGTTATTGTTGCATTTTCCACCTGCCGGGACCCGGCCCAGGGGCGCGCACTGGCCGATCAGCTCGTGAGTTCCGGCCTGGCCGCTTGCGTCAATTTGGTGCCGGGCATCGTTTCCGTGTACCGCTGGCAGGGAGAAGTCCAGTCCGATAACGAGTGCCTCATGATCATCAAGACGACCGCCGAATCGACCCCGGCGTTACAAGATTGGATCCTTAAGCAGCATCCCTACGAACTTCCTGAATTCGTGGCGGTCCCTGTATGCGACGGCCTGCCGGATTATCTGCAGTGGGTCGCCGACCAGGTCGATCTCTCCTGATGAAGAATCTCACTATGCGGACACTGACGTTTCTGCTCATATTGTCGGCCATGCCGGCAGCCTGGCCTCAGGACCTGGAGCCGCTGCCTCCGGAACAGGCTTTCCGGGTGACGGTCGAGGCCGATCAGGACGCGGTGATCCTGAACTGGGTGCTGGAACCCGGGTACTACCTCTACAAGAAGCGCTTTGCTTTCGAGAGCACGTCCGGAGGGATCACCCTGGGATCGCCGGCGTTCCCCGAGGGGCAGATCCACGAAGACGAATTCTTCGGCAAATCGGTGATTTTCCGAGACAGGTTCGCGATCACAATCCCGTACCAGAGAGACCCCGGCGCCGGTGGCCCGCTGGAGCTCAGAATCCGCTCCCAGGGGTGCGCGGACCTGGGACTTTGCTACCCGCCGCAGACCTGGCAGCGCTCGGTGGCGCTCCCCCAGCCCGTCGTCGATACTCCCAGCCCCGTGTTGTCGCTGTTGACCTCCGACACGGTGTCCGGCGGCGAGGAGTTCCTGCCGCCCGACCAGGCTTTCAGGTTCACAGCCGAGGTTGTCAACCGGGACTGGGTCGAGGTGAACTGGCAGATCGCTGACGGCTACTACCTGTACCGCCACAGCCTCGGATTCACGGCGCTCGGCGAGGGCCAGTCCGTTGGAGAACCGGTCATTCCTGACGGCAAGCGCAAGCAAGACGAGTTCTTCGGGGAAGTCGAGGTCTATTACGGCGAGCTCAGCGTCCGGTTGCCGGTCAGCGTGGCGGACGGTGGGGGCCTCGACCTGGAGGCACGCTACCAGGGCTGCGCCGAAGACGGCATCTGTTATCCGCCGATGGCCCGGCAGGTGAATCTGTCCCTCTCCGATGCCCCAGGCTCGGATATCGATGTCCAGGAGCCCGAGTCCGAACAGGATCGACTTGCCGGCCTCATTCGTGACGGGGCCCTGCCCTGGGTCGCCGCGGTGTTCTTCGGGTTCGGGCTACTGCTGGCGTTCACGCCTTGCGTCCTGCCCATGGTCCCGATCCTGTCCAGCATCATCGTCGGACAGGGACCGTCGATCGGCGTGAAGCGCGCGTTTACCCTGTCGCTGGCCTTCGTCCTTGCGATGTCGCTGACCTATACCGTTGCCGGCGTGGTCGTCGCCCTGCTCGGACAGAACCTTCAGGCCACATTCCAGCATCCCCTCATTCTGGTCGGCTTCAGTGCGATCTTCGTTGCCCTGGCGCTGGCCATGTTCGGGGTCTACGAATTGCAGCTGCCGTCGTCCCTTCAGACGCGCCTCACGCAGGCATCCCAGAAGCAGGCCAGCGGCACCCTCGCAGGGGCTGGCGTCATGGGAGTGCTCTCGGCCCTCATCGTAGGGCCCTGCGTGGCTGCGCCTCTGGCGGCCGCGCTCATCGTCATCGGCCAGAGCGGCGATGCCCTTCGGGGCGGCGTCGCGCTCTTCGCGCTGAGTCTCGGCATGGGCACTCCCCTGCTGGCATTCGGCGCCTCCGCCGGAAAACTCCTGCCGACGGTCGGCCCGTGGATGGAAGCCGTCAAACATTTCTTCGGGCTGCTGCTGCTGGGCGTAGCGATCTGGATGATCGAGCGGATCGTGCCGCCCGCGATCGCCATGATTCTCTGGGGGTTACTCGTCATGGGCGCCGGAGTGCTGCTGGGCGCCTTTCGCTTGCGGCGGGACGGCCCGCCCAAATCCCTCTGGGGAAGAGCGCTTGGCATCGTGGCCATGGCCTACGGGGTGGTGTTGCTGGTCGGAGCCGCGACGGGGGCGACCAGCCCCCTGAGGCCCCTCGAAAGCATCGGTCAAAGCGGCGAGAACACGGTGAATCTCGATTTCCGTTATATCAAGACTTCCGAAGATCTTGACCGCGAGCTTGCGGTGGCATCCGGCGCAGGCCGGACGGCGATGCTGGATTTCTATGCCGACTGGTGCGTGGACTGCAAGAAAATGGAGCGCTACACGTTCAGAGAACCCGCCGTCGCTGCAGCCCTGGACGGCGTCGTGCTGCTCAAGGCCGATGTGACGGCCAACGATGCGGAAGATCAGGCCCTGCTTCGCCGCTTTGGCATCTTCGGGCCGCCCACCATCGCATTCTTCGGGACAGACGGCATGGAAAACCGGGCGTTCCGCCAGGTGGGATTTGCGCCGGCAGCAGAGTTCGTCGCCCATGTCGGTCGCTTCAGGGAGAGGTCACAGTGAACCGGACCCAGCTTGCCCTCGTCCTCGTACTGGCCCTGGCTGCAGCCAGCGTAGGCTTCGTCGCCTACCGGGCCACGCAGGCGCCGCCGGCGTCGGAAACCACTGCCGGCGCATTCCTGCCCCGGTTCGCCCTGCAGGACCTGGAGGGTACCGAGCGAGCCTCCGCGGAGTGGGAGGGCCGTCCGAGAATCGTCAATTTCTGGGCCACCTGGTGCCCGCCCTGTCGTCGGGAAATTCCGTTGCTCATCGAACTGCAGGCACAGTACGGGGACGTTCTGCAGGTGATCGGCATCGCCATCGACGATATGACCGAGGTTCGCAACTACGCCGCGGACACAGGATTCAATTACCCGGTGCTGGTGGGCCAGCAGAACGCTGTCGCCCTGGGCAATGCCGTGCTGACCGACTGGATCGGACTGCCATTCACCGCCTTCGTCGACGCCTCAGGCCGCATAATCCGGGTTCATGTGGGCGAACTGCATCGCGAGCAGGCCCAGGAGTTTCTTGGCGAACTGCTTTGAATCCGCAGGGAAAATGCGGCGAACTCCGCCGAAATGTAGAAAAACCGACAGGAAACCTTTAATCTCGGCAACTCGTTACACGGGGAAAGAGAGGCGTCAGGTCGGTGGCTACCATACTGCTGATAAATGGCCCGAACCTCGACCTTCTCGGTCAGCGGGAGCCCGAGACCTACGGCGTGACCACGCTGGCCGAGCTCGAGTCCCAGTGCGCGGACCTCGCGGCTGAACTCGGCGTCACCCTGGAGTGCTTCCAGAGCAATGCCGAACACGCCATTGTGGACCGTATCCACGAGGCTGCGCGGAACCGGGTCAACTGTATCGTCATCAATCCGGCGGCATTCACCCATACCAGCGTCGCTATCAGGGACGCTCTGCTGGCGGTCTCCATCCCCTTCATCGAGCTGCATCTGAGCAATACGCACGCTCGGGAGTCATTTCGCCATCACTCGTACTTTTCCGATATCGCCCAGGGCGTCATCGCCGGCCTGGGGCCCGGAGGATACGACCTGGCGGTACGGGCAGCGGCCCGGATTGCAAACAGCGACACGAAGAGCAGGTAGGGCAGGCCATGGATATCCGCAAGGTCAAAAAACTCATCGAGCTGCTGGAGGAATCCGGCATCTCCGAAATCGAGATCACCGAGGGTGATGACGCCGTAAGGATCAGCCGTTATCCCACGGCCAGCTACCCACCCCCCGTGCAGACAACCACCGTGTATCCGTCCACGGCCACCTTGGCACCGGGTGAGCCGGCCGAGGCCAATCCGTCACCGGCCGTGCCGGACGGGCATACCGTCACGGCGCCCATGGTCGGCACGTACTACGCATCGCCCGCCCCCGGGGCGAAGCCCTTTGTGCAGGTCGGCAGCGAGGTCGAGGTCGGCGACACGCTCTGCATCATCGAGGCGATGAAAATGATGAACCAGATCGAGGCGGACATTGCGGGTCGCATCGTGTCCATGCTCGTCGACAACGGCGAACCGGTTGAATTCGGCCAGCCTCTTTTCATCATCGAGTAGGACTCGGCTGCATGCTGGACAAGATCGTCATCGCCAATCGCGGGGAAATCGCCCTGAGAATACTCAGGGCCTGCCGCGAACTCGGTATAAAAACGGTGGCGGTCCACTCGGAGGCCGATCGGACTCAGAAGCATGTGCTGCTTGCCGACGAATCGGTGTGCATCGGCCCCCCGCCCTCGACTGACAGCTATCTCAACATGCCGGCCATCATCAGCGCAGCAGAAGTCACGGATGCAATGGCCATTCACCCGGGTTACGGGTTTCTCTCCGAAAACGCGGACTTTGCCGAGCGGGTCGAGAACAGCGGATTCACTTTCATCGGGCCTCGATCCGAAACCATCCGCCTGATGGGCGACAAAGTCTCGGCCATCAAAGCGATGCGTGCCGCCGGCATACCTTGCGTCCCAGGCTCTGACGGTCCTCTGGGCGACGAGATCGAGGAGAACGTCCGGCTGGCCAGGGAACTCGGATATCCGGTCATCATCAAGGCCGCCGGCGGCGGGGGTGGCAGGGGAATGAGAGTCGTCCATACCGAGGCGACCCTGATGAACGCCATCACCGTGACCCGTTCCGAGGCCATGGCCGCTTTCGGAAACGAAACCGTCTACATGGAGAAATTTCTCGGCCGCCCCCGACACATCGAATTCCAGGTGCTGGCGGACGGTCACGGCAACGCAATACACCTCGGCGAACGTGACTGCTCCATGCAGCGCCGGCACCAGAAAGTCATCGAGGAAGCACCGGCGCCGGGCATTACGGAAGATCAACGGCGGACCATCGGTGAGCGGTGCGCACAAGCCTGCCGGGAGATTGGCTACCTGGGCGCCGGCACTTTCGAGTTCCTCTATCAGGACAATGAATTTTTCTTTATCGAAATGAATACCCGGGTACAGGTCGAGCACCCGGTCACCGAGATGATCACGGGCATCGATATCGTTCTCGAACAGATCCGACTTGCATCGGGCGAGCGACTGGACTGGCGGCAGGAGGACGTCAAGCTCAACGGCCACGCGGTCGAATGCAGGATCGCCGCCGAGGATCCAAAGAGTTTTATGCCCTGCCCCGGACCGATCCATCAGTGGCACGCGCCCGGTGGGCCGGGCGTCAGAGTGGACACTCATATTTACAGCGGCTATGTCGTGCCGCCCTACTACGACTCCATGATCGGTAAAATTATTACCCACGGCCAGAATCGCGCCTCGGCCCTTGCCCGGATGCAGCAGGCGCTCTCGGAGATGGTCATCGAGGGCATCCGGACCAATATCCCGCTGCACCAGGAGATCTTCAGTCACAGTGCGTTCAAGACCGGGGGGACCGACATTCACTATCTCGAGAAGCGCCTGGGACTCTGAGCCTGAAGCCGTTGTGGGCTGGCTGCAGATATCACTGCAGATAGAAAGCGCCTATGCAGACGAGGCCGCCGAGGCACTCGAAATTCTCGGCGCCGCCGCCGTCACGCTGGAAGATGCGGAGGATTCTCCGCTACTCGAACCGGCACCCGGTGAAACGCCCCTGTGGCCTCATGTCATCGTCACCGGCCTGTTCGGCGCCGACGATCCACAACGGTTTTTCGCGCTGCAGGAGACTGCGGTCTGGGGCCTGCGCAAGGGGTTTCATCTGAGCCGGGTCCTCGAAAGGGCATGGGAACGAGAGTGGCTAAAGGATTTCCACCCCATGCGATTCGGGCGCCACCTCTGGATCTGTCCCGGGGACCAGCCCCCCCCGGGGCACGACGATCAAGCGATCACGTTGAAGCTGGACCCGGGGCTCGCCTTTGGGACCGGCACACACCCAACCACCGCGCTGTGCCTGGAATGGCTGGAGGCTCGTCGCCCGGTGGGTCTCCGGGTGGTCGACTTCGGCTGCGGCTCGGGCATCCTGGCCATCGCGGCTGCCCTGCTGGGCGCCCAGAGCGTGCACGCGCTGGACATCGACCCCCAGGCCCTCTCGGCGACCATCAACAATGCCCGGAGAAACGAGGTCGATCAGAAAATTCGTGTCTCGGCAGCCGGTGGGCCCATCCCGGATTGCGATCTTGTCGTTTCCAACATACTGGCCGGTCCGCTGATGGAACTGGCCCCCGTTTTCGCCCGTGCGCTTCAGGTGGGCGCCGGGATCGTTTTGTCCGGTATCCTAGCCGGGCAGGCGGACGCCGTGGCAGATGCTTTCGGGCCCTGGTTCCATATCGACGACCGCACTGAAAGGGATGGCTGGGTCTGCCTGGCCGGACATCGACTGGAGACCGACTGACGTGTACACCCAGTGCCCCGAATGCAACGCCGTCTACCGGGTGACCAGCGCCCATCTGCGGCCGGCGGGCGGCGAGGTCCGGTGCGGCGAGTGCGGCGTCCGTTTTGACGCCCTCGACCATCTCAGCGATACCTATCCGAAGAAAGCGGCTGCCGCACCGGCATCTGAGCGCGCAGAGCGCGATTCCGCCGAAACGGCGACCGCCGACGCGGGGATCGCGGAGAATCAAGAGCCCGAAGTGGAAGCCGGGGCCGGGCCTGACTCCGGAGGCGTGCCCGAGCCGGGCGCTGCGGACGGCCGCGAGCTCGTGGAGAACGAGGCACGTAGCGGCAGCAGCGACGTGCCGGAAGAGGCGGTCGCCCCGGAACAGGAAGATCCCGGCGACGAGCAGATACGTCAAGAAACGGGCATGGTCGCGGACGAAGGCACGGACGATGAGCCCACGATCGATCTGGACATGACTTCCGAAGAGATTTTCTCCCTGCGGGAGTTCCAGGATCAGGAACTGCCCCCGGTGGGGGATCTCGAGTTCGTCGAGGGGCTTCCCCCCACCGATGGGGAGGCGTCGCAAAGCACCGAATCCGCGCCACCGATCGAGTTGATGCAGAATCTCTCCTCGATACCCTGGCACCGCTTCCGCCGTTTTGTCGTCCCATCCGTCATCGTTCTTCTGGTAGTGATGACCATCCACAGCCAGAGAGGCACGTTGATGCGCAATTCGACCGTCGCTCCCGCCCTTGGGCGTATCTATGAAGCGATCGGACTGACGGTTGAGCCCGCGTGGGATGTTTCGGCCTACCGCATTATCGATTCGGCCGCGACTGTCGACGCGAAGGGAGATCTTCAAGTCAGCGTCAGGTTCGCCAACGATGCCGAATTCGCCCAGCCCTTCCCGGCACTCAGGGTCAGCCTGGAGGATCGCTGGGGCGACGAGATCGGCAGTCGGGAGCTCACTCCCGAGGAATACATGGGCGCCTCCGCCTCGGACCGGATGCTGGGACCGGGCCGCAGGGCCGAAGGGCAGGCGACTATCGAAAGCCCCGATCTGGCGGCTGTCGGTTTCCGACTCGATCTGTGCCTGCCGAGCGCCGGCGGTGAGTTACGCTGCCTGTCGAACCAGCCCTGACCCCGTCTTTCGCGATGCCGATTTCCCTCGCGCACAAGCTCTAGTTAACATTGCCGCCCTTCGTGTCGGCAGGTGAGCGCCGCGTCGTGCATATTGGAAAGTACAGGTTTTCGGGCAAGGTCGGCCTCGCGCCGATGGCCGGCGTGACCGACAGACCTTTCCGGCAGCTCTGCAGGGAGCTCGGGGCCGCTCTGTGCCCATCTGAAATGATCACGTCGGACACCCGGCTCTGGAACTCTCCGAAGAGTCGTCACCGCCTGGATCACTGCGGAGAGCCGGATCCGGTCATCGTGCAGATCGCCGGCGGGGAACCCGGCATGATGGCCGAGGCGGCTGTTCGCAGCGTGGATCTCGGCGCCCGAATCGTGGACATCAACATGGGCTGCCCTGCCAAGAAAGTCTGTCACCGGGCAGCGGGCTCGGCCCTCTTGTCGAACGAGCCCTTGGTGACGGCCATACTGGAATCCGTCGTCGCTGCAGTCGACGTTCCCGTCACGCTCAAGATGAGAACAGGGTGGGACCGGGAGCGGCTCAACGGGGTGCGTATCGCGCGTATCGCGGAAGAGGCCGGCATCGCCGCACTCGCAGTGCACGGGCGCACGCGCGCCGACCGATTCGACGGCGAGGCAGATTACCTGACCATACGCAGGATTAAGTCTTCGGTGTCCATCCCCGTACTGGCGAATGGAGACATTGATTCCCCGGCTAAGGCAGCGATGGTCCTGGCGACGACGGGGGCCGATGGTCTGCTCATCGGGCGTGCCGCCCAGGGCCGCCCGTGGATCTTCCGGGAAGTGTCGCACTACCTTGAGACCGGTACGGAAATTGCCCCGCCGACAGCCGCAGAGGTACGTGATATCATGCTCGCCCACCTGGACAACCTCTACTCGTTTTATGGCGAGTTCACCGGTGTCCGAGTGGCCCGCAAGCATCTGTCCTGGTACTGCCGCGCCCGATCGGGGGCGGAATCCTTTCGGCACAAAGCGGTGCGGGCAGAGTCCGCAGATCAACAACTGCGGTTGGTCAGGGAATTTTTCGACCAGACTCCACAAGAAGAGCTGGCAGCTTAAAGATCGGGAAGCCACGAGCCGTGAGCAAGGACAAAAATCTTTTCGAGGTATCCAGGGGAAACAGGCCCCTCCGCAAAGTGACGGAGGAGGCGCTGGGGAACTACTTCGCAAACTTGAACGGACACAAGCCGAATGAACTCTACTCGCTCGTCATGAGCGAGGTCGAAGCACCTCTGTTCAAGGCAGTGATGCATTACACCGGCGGCAATCAGAGCCGCGCCGCGCAGATTCTCGGTATCAACCGGGGAACGCTCCGCAAGAAGCTCCGCACATACGGCCTCCTGGGCTGAACGGGCAGCAGCCCGGATCGGGGGAACCGGACGGCGACAGGGGGATCTGAACATGTCTGGCGTCAAGCGGGCGCTGATCAGCGTTTCCGACAAGCACGGCGTGGTAGAACTCGCCAGCGCCCTGCAGGCTCGGGGTATCGAGCTGCTGTCCACGGGTGGCACCGCCCGGCTTCTTCGGGAAAATAACATCGCCGTGACCGATGTCGCTGCCGTGACCGGATTCCCGGAAATCATGGACGGCAGGGTCAAGACCCTGCACCCCAAGATTCATGGAGGTCTCCTAGGTCGCCGGGATGCCGACGCCTCCGTCATGGCACAGCACGACATCCAGGCCATCGATCTGCTGGTGGTCAATCTTTACCCCTTCCGTGAAACGATCGCCAGACCGGACTGCCGTATCGAGGACGCAGTTGAAAATATCGATATCGGCGGACCCGCCATGCTGCGGGCAGCGGCCAAGAATCATGCCGATGTGGCGGTCCTCGTTGATCCCGGGGACTATGACGAGATTGTCTCGGCGCTGGATGCTGGCGGCGGCAAAGTTCCGCTCGACCTGCGGCGCCGCCTTGCAGCCAAGGCGTTTGCCCATACTGCCGCTTACGACTCGGCCATTGCTGCCTACCTGACCTCGCGACCGGAATATGCACCGCCTGAAGGGTTTCCACAGCAGTTTACGGTAGCCTTCGAGAAACGGATCGACCTGCGTTACGGGGAGAACCCACACCAGCGAGCAGCCTTTTTTTCGGAGGGCCCTGCCGCGCAGGGGATCGGCGGCGCGCAACAGCTCCAGGGCAAAGCGCTTTCCTACAACAATATCGCGGACGCCGACGCCGCCCTGGAATGCGTAAGGCAGTTCGATACGCCCGCCTGTGTCATCGTCAAACACGCCAACCCCTGTGGCGTCGCCGTGGACCGGGATATCGGGGCAGCCTATCTGCGGGCATACAGCACCGATTCGACGTCTGCCTTCGGCGGCATCATCGCGTTCAACCGCCCGCTTGACGGAGCGACGGCAAAGGTGATCCTCGATCGTCAGTTCGTCGAAGTCATTGTCGCTCCCGGAATCGGCGAAGACGCGACCGAGATCCTTTCGACAAAGAAAAACGTGAGGGTCCTCCGCGCGCCTCCGCTGGAGCAGTCCCTGCCTTCGGGACACGATCTCAAAAGAGTCGTGGGCGGATTGCTGGTGCAAACCCGGGATGACCTCGTGATCGGACCGGGACATCTGAAAATCGTGACCCGGCGGCAGCCCACGGAGCAGCAGATGATCGACTTGCTGTTCGCATGGAAGGTGGTGAAGTTCGTTAAATCCAATGCCATCGTTTTCGCCCGGGACGGAATGACCGTCGGCGTGGGAGCGGGCCAGATGAGTCGCGTGTACAGCACGAGGATCGCCGCGATCAAGGCAGCCGATGCGGGACTGGAGGTGGCCGGATCGGTCATGGCCTCGGATGCCTTCTTTCCGTTTCGGGATGGCGTCGACGCCGGCGCGGAACACGGGATAAGAGCCATTATCCAGCCGGGCGGCTCGATCCGGGACGAAGAAGTGATCGCTGCCGCCGATGAACACGACCTGGCCATGGTTTTCACGGGTATCCGGCACTTCCGTCACTGAGGCCGGGACTGCTGCGGACGGGCCCGCGGAGGGAGAGGAAAAATGAACATACTTATCGTCGGCGGCGGAGGCCGTGAACACGCGCTCGCCTGGCAGTGCGCCCGCTCACCGGCGGTAGACACCGTGTATGTCGCCCCCGGCAACGCCGGAACGGCTCGGGAAAGCGGCGTGGAAAACGTTGCCATCGCGGCCGAGGACATAGATGCCCTGCTGAGTTTCGCATCAGCACAGGCAATCGACCTCACGATTGTGGGCCCGGAAGCGCCGCTGGTGGCCGGCATCACCGATCGATTCACCGATGCGGGACTGAAGTGTTTTGGCCCTTCGGCCAGCGCGGCCCGGCTGGAAGGATCCAAGGCATTTACCAAGGACTTTCTTCAAAGACACCGTATCCCTACCGGGGCATACGGAAGTTTCTCGGAACTCCAACCGGCGATCGATTACATCCGCGAGCAGGGGGCGCCGCTGGTGGTCAAGGCCGATGGCCTGGCCGCGGGCAAGGGCGTGATCGTTGCGCACACGCTGGCGGAAGCGGAAGACGCGGCCCGGTCCATGCTGACCGAAGGCGCTTTCGGCGCTGCGGGAGCCAAGGTGGTTGTGGAGCAATTCCTCGAGGGCGAGGAAGCCAGCTTCATCGCTATCGTCTCGGGCAAGACCCTGCTCCCGCTGGCGACGTCCCAGGACCACAAGGCCCGTGACGACGGGGACCAGGGTCCGAATACGGGCGGGATGGGTGCTTATTCCCCGGCCCCGGTCGTCACGCCCGCGATTCACGAGCGGATCATGAACGAAGTGATGCGACCCACGGTGGACGGGCTTGCCGAAGAGGGCATGCCTTATATCGGCTTTCTTTACGCGGGCCTCATGATTGCAGCCGATGGCACTCCGAATGTTCTCGAGTTCAATTGCCGTTTCGGAGACCCGGAGACCCAGCCGATCCTGATGCGCCTCAGATCCGACCTCCCCGCGCTCTGCCTGGCGGCTCTGGATGGGACGCTGGAACGCGAGTCGGCAGAGTGGGATCCGCGGGCAGCCCTTGGAGTCGTGCTGGCGGCCGGCGGATATCCTGGCAGCTACCACAAGGGTGACCCGATTACCGGCCTCGAGAAATTCGAGGGGCGGGAAGACGTCAAGATCTTCCATGCGGGTACTGCCTTCGGCGACGATGGCCGGGTGGTCACGTCGGGCGGCCGCGTGCTCTGCGCAGTCGGCCTGGGGGCCACTGTTACCGAAGCCCAGGCACGCGCCTACGAGGCCGCCAGGGGTGTCTGCTGGAACGGCGTGTATTACCGGAACGATATCGGCTATCGGGCCGTCGCCCGTGAGGCCTGACGGGGCAATTCAGACTGCCGGCCCGGTACCCTGCTGCCATGGCGGCACAGACCGGCGGCGAGCATCCTACTCGTCCTTGTCATCCCCCAGAAGACAGTAGCGAGCGTAATCCTTCGTCTCATTGAGTGTCCAGTCACCTTTGGGTGTCTCGTCCATCCGGTTGCACCACCGCTCACTGCCTACCTCGGGTGAACAACCCGCGCCGAAGGCGAGCATCAGGACGCCGGTCACAAGAACGCGTTTGATTCGATTGTCTCCGTTACAACTCGCACGCCGCCACGGCACATGGAAACCGGGCGTGTCACCGTTGCCGTCCACTCTCAGATCGGGCACGACGGGCGCACATTCTTCTCTGCGGCCCCGGAGAGTCTGTGCCTCACTGTCGCCGATCGACGCCCAGGGTCCGGAGACGTGGCCCGACCGCCTCCATCAGGGCCTGGAGCCCGGACAGGGGGCGGATCATCACCGTCAGTTCCCTGACCCTGCCGCCGGGGCCGAATCGCAACAGGTCAACGCCCTGCACTTCCCGATCGCCGACCCGGGCGCGGAATACAAGGGCCATCCCGCCGTTCGGCGCTTCGAACTCGTCCGTGTAGTGGAAGTCTTCGAATACGTCCATCAGCACGTACAACAAGCCGCCGATAGCCTTTCTCCCCCGGAAGGGTTGGAACGAAACCGGACTGTTCAGAACGCCGTCCTCGGCGAATGTATCTATCAGCGCCCCAAGATCCTTCGCTTCCACCGCGCGTCTGAACGCCGACCTCTCCATCATGCCTTGTGCGTCCCCGCTCACCGCCGACTCAGGCCTCCGGCGGATATTCATCGAACTGGGGAAGATCGTCGTTAATTTCTTCCCACGGCGCCTTGGAGGCCACGAAGATATGGGCCTGTGGCTTGATGCCGGGATCCCCGTCCACGGTGCCCAGAGTGATCCACCGCAAAACGCCCTGCTCCACCGCACCCAGCGTTGAGCCGCAGCGGGGGCAGAAAGCTCTGCCACCTCCCGGGGAGGATTCGTAGAATCGGACATCATCCTCCCCGGCGGTCCAGCGGAACCCGCCCGCCGGCACCTCGGCATATGTTCCGAACGCCGCGCCGTGCGACTTGCGGCACATGGAACAGTGACAGCTGCCGGCCCGCGACAGTTCGCCATCCACCTGGTAGCGGATCGCTCCGCAAAGACATCCCCCGACGATCGCCATGTCTGCACCTCCTTCTCGACCAATGGCATCGGCCGGACCTCGCCGCCAAAATCGCCCTGAGGGGGCCGTTTAACGGTGATGCCGGCTGCCGACCATCGGCATTGAAATCTCAATCCGAAGTGTACCGCCACCGGACCGGTCGCGCTGCAGTCGCCCGGGAAAACGCGCGCTCAGGCGAGATTGGCAATCGCGGCCACGAAACGTTCCAGGGCCGGCGGATGTTGCAGCAGGAACAGGGAGGGCTCGATGAGCTCGAGTTCGGAGACGAGGGCGCTGCCGTCACGGTCCTCGATGAGGTCCACCCTGGCGTACAGGAGGGTCTCGCCCACGCAGGCGAGTGCCTCTTCCGCTATCCCCAGGTTCGTGCGGTTCGGCGTCGAGGCCCCGGAGACCTTTTCATCCTGGCCGTGATACCGGGGCTGTTTGACGACCTGGTGGGTGAATGCCCCGTCTATCCAGACCAGCGCCCGTTCCCCGACGGTATTCACGGACGTCATAAACGGCTGCACCATCACATCGCCCCGGGTGGTCAGTGCTTCGACGAAGCCGCATCCCGCGGCCCGTGCCCCCGGCAAGTCGAATCGGCAAGTCTGGTATGAACCGGCACCGATCGCCGGCTTGACCACCACGTCTGTCCAGCCGCGATCCTCCATCAGGCCGGCGAGATCCGCCGAGACGGCCCGGTCTATCCAGGCAGTCGGCACGACCGGCACGCCCGCCGCCTCGAGTTCGCGAAGATAACCCTTGTGCAGGTTCCATCGGACGACATTGATGGGATTGATGAGCCTGGAACGGGTCGCGGCCCGCTCGGCCCATGCCAGGAATTGGGCCGGTACCAGGTGATAGTCCCAGCAAGATCGGAGTATGCAGACGTCGAAAAGCCCGGGATCCGCCTCGGCATCATTCCAGGGCAGCAATCCGGGCGAGAGACCGGCTGCCTTCAGAGCATCAAACAGCAGCGCCTCGTCGACATCGGGCTCGGGAAGCGGCCTGCACGTCACAATGCCGACGGTCTTCACCGCTGCAAGCCCCCGTTCCCTACCGGACGATGCGCACCTGACGGACCCGACTCAGCGCTTCATCGAGTCGAAGAATTGTTCGTTGGTCTTGGTGTCCTGCAACTTGCTGAGAAGGAACTCGATCGCCGCCAGCTCGTCCATCGGGTGGAGCAGCTTTCGCAATATCCACATTTTCTGGAGTTCCTCCGGCTTGGTCAGCAGCTCCTCCCTCCGGGTTCCGGAGCGATTGATGTTGATGGCCGGGAATATGCGCTTCTCGGCGATACGCCGATCCAGGTGGATCTCCGAATTGCCGGTCCCCTTGAATTCCTCGTAGATGACGTCGTCCATTCGCGAACCGGTGTCGATCAGGGCCGTCGCCATGATCGTCAGGCTGCCCCCTTCCTCGATGTTACGAGCGGCACCGAAGAAACGCTTCGGCCGCTGCAGGGCGTTGGCGTCCACGCCGCCGGTCAGCACCTTGCCCGAGGAAGGCACGACGGTGTTGTAGGCGCGGGCCAGGCGGGTAATGGAGTCGAGAAGAATAACCACGTCGCGCTTGTGTTCGACGAGTCTTTTCGCCTGCTCGATCACCATCTCGGCGACCTGGACATGACGGCTCGCAGGCTCGTCAAAGGTCGAGCTGACCACCTCGCCCCGCACGGTGCGCTGCATCTCGGTCACCTCTTCGGGGCGCTCGTCGATAAGCAGCACCATGAGGTAACAGTCAGGATGGTTGGCGGCGATGGAGGTGGCAATGTTCTGCAGGAGCATGGTCTTGCCGGCCTTGGGCGGCGAGACGATAAGGCCTCTCTGTCCCTTACCGATCGGCGCCACCATGTCGATGATGCGAGCGGTAAGATCCTCCGTGCTGCCCGTGCCCTGCTCCATCCGCAGCCGACGGGTCGGGAAGTAAGGCGTCAGGTTCTCGAACAGGACCTTGTTCCGAGCGTTCTCGGGGGCCTCGTAATTGATCTCGCCAACCTTGAGCAGGGCAAAGTAGCGCTCCCCGTCCTTGGGCGGGCGAATCAGGCCAGAGATGCTGTCCCCGGTGCGCAGATTGAACCGGCGGATCTGGCTGGGCGACACGTAGATGTCATCCGGCCCTGCCAGATACGAACTGTCGGCAGAGCGCAGAAACCCGAATCCGTCCTGCAGGATCTCCAGCACGCCGTCACCATAGATATCTTCCCCGTTCTTGGCATGGGCCTTGAGAATGGAAAAGATAATGTCCTGCTTGCGGGACCGCGCCAGGTTCTCCATGCCCATTTCCTGGGCCAGTTCGACGAGTTCCGCGGCCGGGCGTTTCTTGAGCTCGGTTAGATTCATGGCGTTCTTGCTTCTCGCGAGATCTTCCTGGGAGATGATCTCGACATCGTTGAAATCGGGAAACTGTTCCGCCGAGTGCTGAGGTTTCTTGCGGCGCGACTTCTTTTTCGCGCCCTGGTTCCCGGGCTTGGAACGCGACTGTTTATTCGGGCGACTGCCCCTGGCTGTATTACCCAAGTATCCCCTCACAGGTGTGCATCCAGAAATTCGGTGAGCTGCTTCTTTGAAACCGCGCCGACCTTTTGTGATTCGACGGTGCCGCCCTTGAACAGCAGAAGGGTCGGAATTCCCCGGATGCCGTAGCGCGGGGGCGTGAGCGGATTCTCGTCAATGTTGAGCTTGGCGACGAGAACCTTTCCGTGGTATTCGTCGGCCACTTCATTGAGAATCGGCACAATCATCTTGCATGGACCACACCACTCGGCCCAGAAATCAAGCAATACAGGGACGTCCGACTCCAGAACGTCGGACTGGAAACTCGCATCGGTCGTATAGACGATGTGATCGCTCACTGGCATCTCCTCCGTACAAACACACGGGATAGAGGGTATGAAACCCTGAAGGGGCGATGATCGCCGACCGGCAGCAACCGGTCGAAAATGTGACGCGCCACGCCCGTTAAGGCAAAATGTCGCAGCCTCTAGCCGCTTCTATCTTGGATTCTCAAGGATTCGTTCGGTGACAGAGCGTCTCGGAGGGCGAGGGTGGGGCGTGTGCCCGGCGGCTATTGTGAACCGCTTTCCTCGCCAATTTCAAGTTTTTATACCAGCTTTGTCGGTGAAAATTAAGTCGCTATGTCCGAATCCCATCTGAGTAATCTCAAGTTTTCCGAGTTGCCCCTGCACCCGCGCGTCGCCAAGGGCGTGCAGGAAGCAGGCTTCGCCTACTGCACGCCCATTCAGGCCAAGACGCTGCCGATTGCGCTGCAGGGCAAGGATGTGGCCGGACAGGCCCAGACGGGAACGGGAAAAACCGCCGCCTTCCTCGTGGCGGCATTCGATTATCTCCTTCGGAATCCGGCACCCGCCGAACGGCGGACCAACGACCCGCGCATGCTGGTCTTGGCGCCGACCCGTGAGTTGGCAGTGCAGATCCACGCCGACGCGGAGCTCCTCGGACAGGATACGGGATTCAGTCTCGGGCTCGCCTACGGCGGCACCGACTACGAAAAGCAGCGCCGGATGCTTCAGGAAGGCGTCGACATCCTCATCGGCACACCCGGGCGAATCATCGATTACTTCAAACAGCACGTGTTCAGCCTGCGCGCCATCCAGGTCATGGTTCTCGACGAGGCTGACCGGATGTTCGATCTGGGATTCATCAAGGATATCCGCTACGTGATGCGCCGTCTGCCGCCCGCCAGCAAACGCCTGAACATGCTGTTTTCGGCCACGCTGTCCTATCGTGTCCTCGAACTGGCTTACGAACACATGAACGATCCCGGGCTGGTCAAGATCGAAGCCGAGAAAGTCACGGCAGAGCGCGTCCGCCAGCGCATCTTCTTCCCGGCCAATAACGAGAAGATTCCATTGCTGATCGGCCTGCTGAGAAAGATGAAGGCCCGCCGGACCATGGTCTTTGTAAACACGAAACGGGAAGCGGATCGCCTGGCCGCTTATCTCAACGCCAACGGCGTGCAGGCCGAGGCCATGTCCGGGGACGTCCCACAGCGCAAACGCCTGCGCATGCTCCGGGATTTCCAGAGCGGCGACCTCCCGGTGCTCATCGGCACCGACGTGGCGTCTCGCGGGCTTCATATTCCGGACGTGGAATACGTGATCAATTACGACCTGCCCCAGGACGCCGAGGACTATGTGCACCGGATCGGGCGGACTGCCAGGGCCGGGGCCGAAGGCGACGCCATCAGTTTCGGCTGTGAGAATTACGTCATGTCGCTGCCGGAAATCGAGTCGTTCATCGGGATGCGTCTGCCGGTCGAACCGGTCGAGCCGGAGCTCCTCGTCGATCCCGTCGTGAGGCCGCCACGCCGGGAGCGTCGTTCGGATGGGGACAGGCGGCCTCACGGCAGGAAGCCCCGTCGCAACGGCGGCGGTGACCACGATGGCGGCCCCCCGAAGAGGCAACGCCGTAGACAATCGGGCCCGGCAAAGCCGGCTGGCGGCTAGCCCGACCCCTCGTCCCCGTCTCGTCGCCGGGGCGGCCCCAGATCCGGGAGCGCATCCACGGCATGGAAGTCGTCGATCCGGGTTGGCGGTTGGGAACTGTCGGGCCGTCGAATTGCCACGATCCGACCGATGCCGTACGCATGCGCGGAACGCAGCACCGGAAGGCTGTCGTCCACAAGGACCGTCCGCTCCGGCACAAACGGCTCCCAGTGTTGCAGCCGCTTCCAGAAGGCCGGGTCTTCTTTGGGCACGCCAATTTCGTGGGAAGTAAACATGGCGTCGAAGAAACTGCCTAGCCCCGTCCGCCGGATTTTCACGGCAAGGGTGTCCCGGTGGGCGTTGGTCACCAGCACCAGACGGCGGCCTGCCTGGCGCACGGCCACGAGGAATTCCGGGATATCGGGGAGGAAATCGATGTATTCATCCACCTCCTCCTTCAGCCGGACGATGTCGATGCCGAGTTCCCTGCTCCAGAAATCGAGACAGTACCACTCCAGGGTGCCACGCTTCGCCGCGAACCGGGGAACGAGTTCCTCGTGGGCCTGCGCCAGGCCGATCCCCTTGGCTTCGCTGTAACGCCGGGGAACAAATTCCTGCCAGAAGAAATTGTCGAAACGCAGGTCCAGCAGGGTGCCGTCCATGTCGAGCAGGACCGTATCCACCTCCGACCAGTCGAAATGGGCGCCGTCAACGAGCTGCATGACGCGGTATCATATACGGTCCAGCCGCGTAAGGATTTCGCCATGACTCATTCCCTGGAAGAACTGCTCCCGGCCGTCCTGGACATCGCCCATGACGCCGGCCGGCGCATCCTCGAGATTTACGAAAGCAATTTCGCCGTTGAGGCCAAAGAGGACCGGTCTCCGCTGACAGAGGCGGACATGGCATCTCACCGGGAAATCGTCGCCGGCCTCAAACAGCTGACGCCCGATATCCCCGTGCTGTCCGAGGAGTCGGGGGAGATTCCCTATGGGCAGCGTCGGCAGTGGCAGGAGTACTGGCTGGTGGATCCGCTGGACGGAACCAAGGAATTCATCAAGAGAAACGGTGAGTTCACCGTCAATATCGCCCTGATTCGAGAGGGTCAGCCGGCCCTGGGCGTGGTCCATGTACCGGTGAAGGACACGGATTACTTCGGTGCCGAGGGCATGGGTGCGTATCGCCGGATCGGGGAGGCGCCGGCGGAAGCGATCCGGGTGTCAGCCCTGGCGGACGGACCGATCCGGGTCGTGGGGAGCCGCTCACACCGGGGGAGTTCCCTGGACGGCTACCTTTCCCGGCTCGGGGACCACGAAATGGTGCCCATGGGCAGTTCCCTGAAATTATGCCTGGTGGCTGCCGGGGATGCCGACGTATATCCGCGGCTCGGGCCCACCTGTGAGTGGGATACGGCGGCCGCCCAGGGGGTGGTCGAAGCGGCCGGCGGGCAGGTCGTGGATCTGGCCGGCAAGCCGCTCCGCTACAACACCAAGGAGGCGTACCTGAACCCGTTTTTCATCGCATACGGGGACGGCTCCAGGGACTGGACCGCCTATGTGGGCGACGAATAATCCCAGGATCGGGCGATGCGGCGCAGGATCCGCCGGATGACTGGCGGACGCCGGCGGAGTTGTCTAATCTACGGGGAAGCGGTCGCTCTCGAGCGGCTCGCTTAGAGTGGCGCCGGCCCTCCAACCGGCGCGGAGACATTCGACCGATGAGCAACCATGGCTGACAACGTGGATACACAGCTTTTCCTGAACGTTGACCGGCTCAAGGATCTAAGAATCGAACATCGGGACCTGGACGACGTGATCGATCGCCTGTCCGGCGACCCGTGTGTAGATCAACTGGAACTGCGCCGACTGAAGAAAAGAAAATTGCTGCTGAAGGATCAGATCGCGAGGCTGGAAAGCTCGATGATCCCTGACCTCAACGCCTGAGGCAGACGCAGAGACAGACCATCCGCTTCCGGGCCCCTCGGGACCCGGCGGGCATTACGCAGCCCGCTCTCTTCAACCCGCCGTCGGTTCCCTTCTTTCCTGATACCGCGCGGGCAGAATCCAGCTTGCCAATGCCGGCAGCACCAGGATGGCACCCAGCATGTTCACGATGAACATGAAGGTCAGCAGGATGCCCATGTCCGCCTGCAGCTGCAGTGGCGAGAAGATCCACGTGAACACGCCAAGACCAAGGGTGATGCCCGTGAAAATCACCGCAGAGCCCGTGACCCTGAGGGCATGCTCGAAGGCGCCCTGGATCGATTCTCCCCGCTCCAGGTATTCCTTGAACCGGCTGTAGATGTAGATGCCGTAATCGACGCCCACACCCACGCCCAGGGCCACCACCGGTAATGTGTTCACCTTCAGTCCGATCTGCAGATAGGTCATCAGCGCGTAGGCGAGCACGGACACGAGCCCTAGAGGCAGAACGATGCACAGCACCGCCCGCAGGGATCGGAACGTCGCCCAGCACATCAGGATAACGGCGGAGAAAACACCGAGCAGGATCGGGAACTGGGAGGCCGACACCTCCTCGTTCTGGGCCGCCATGACACCGACATTGCCGGTTGCCAGACGGAGCTCCACACCCTCGGTCGGGTTGGCCTCTCGATAGGCCTTGACCTCGTCCACCACGCGATTGATGGTTTCGGCCTTGTGATCGGTGGTGAACATCATGACGGGCATGGCGCTGCAAACCCG
>Ga0209536_100002783_pt1 | contig 28432 bp, 27 predicted proteins | sample DeeMarSeWOR28_12_FD_187461 | JGI IMG/M metagenome (GOLD analysis project Ga0209536, IMG submission 187461) | Marine sediment microbial communities from White Oak River estuary, North Carolina - WOR-2-8_12 (SPAdes) (version 2) | ecosystem: Environmental > Aquatic > Marine > Intertidal zone >... | reverse complement strand
CTGCCCCGCCAAGGCTGTGGCCGATCAGGATCTGCGGTGCCCGGTATTGTTCGCGCAAGGCAAGCGCGGCGCGTACCAGGTCGTCGACGTTGGAGGAAAAATTGGTGTTGGCAAAATCGCCGTCGCTGTTGCCAAGCCCGGTAAAATCGAAACGCAACAGGGCGATTCCGCGCGCCGCCAGCGCGCGGCTGATGCGCGACGCGGCGGCGATATCCTTGCCACAGGTGAAACAGTGAGCAAACAGTCCGAACGCGGTGATCGCATCCTCGTCTTCAGGAAGTTCGAGCAGTCCGGCAAGGGTCTCGCCATTGGCATTGTCAAATTCGAGCCTGATTTTTTTCATGCGCCACCCTCCAAAAGGTTATCATTCTCTGACTCAGGGCTGTTTCAACAGGTTCCCATTGAAAAGACAGTTTAACCGACTACTGCGCTGGATACTGTTTCTGTGGGTCAGGGTCGAGGCGTTTCCGCAGCCCGATCCTGCCTCGATACTCGACCCTGATCGACCGGTGCTTTACGTGCTTGCGGATCGAGGGCTGAGCGATCTGCTGGTGCTGGGTCAACTGACCCGTCAACACGGCATGCCCGACCCGCTGGCGCGCAGCCCGTTGGTCGAATTACGGCGCCACCATTCGATCTACAGCGTCGCTTCGCGAAACCCGGTGACCGACTGGATCAGGCGTCGCCGCAAGCGCTCACCGCTGCTCAACGACTTCATCAACGCCTTTGCCGAAAACCGCGAACTCGAGCTGCAAATCGTGCCGGTATCGGTGTTCTGGGGTCGCCCGCTGGCGCGTTACAAGCACTGGCTGCAAGTCCTGTTTGCGGACACCTGGGTGATTGGCGGGCGCACGCGACGCTTCTTTACCATCCTGATTCACGGCCGCAATGCACGCCTGATCTTTTCACCGCCGCTGGATTTTCGCGAACTGCTGGAACAAAGCGGATACCGGGAGCACGAGCTGCAGCAGCGTCTCGTCAGCCTGCTGCAGCAGCAGCGCGAGGCTACCTTCGGCCCGCAGATTACCAGCCACAGGCAACTTTCCGCGGACGTCATCGCAGATCCACTGGTGCAGCGCCAGCTCGCCAAAGAGCCCGGTTCCGCCGCGCTCGCGCGGCGCCGGGCACAGCGCTATTGCAACGAGATCTTCGCCAATTGCACGCAGTTGACGATCGAGATCATGCTGCGCCTGCTGCGTGCTTTCTGGAATCGATTCTACAGCGGCATCGACGTGTTCAATGCCGAGCGTATCCGTGAACTGGCGCTCAGCCACCAGTTGGTTTACGTCCCCTGTCATCGCAGCCACGTCGACTACCTGCTGCTGTCTTACGTGATCTATAACGAAAACCTGGCGATACCCTATATCGCCGCCGGCGACAATCTCAACATTCCCTTCATCGGCCGCATCCTGCGTGGTGGTGGCGCCTTCTTCATTCGCCGCAGCTTCCGCGACAACCGGCTCTACGGCGCGATCATGCGCGCCTACATGATGCAACTGGTCAAGCTCGGGGTGCCGCTGGAGTACTTCGTCGAAGGGGGGCGCAGCCGCACCGGGCGATTGCTCAAACCACGCTTCGGCATGCTCGGCATGACCGTCGAAGCCTATATCAAGAGTCGGGCACGACCCATGGCCTTCGTCCCGGTGTATATCGGCTACGACAAGCTGATCGAGGGCAAGGCTTACCTGGGCGAGCTCTACGGCGGCAAAAAGAAACGCGAATCCACGCTCGGCGCACTCACCGCGATCTTTCACCTCAAGGGGCATTTTGGCCGGGTCAGCGCCAGTTTCGGCGAACCCATCGTGCTTGCCGACCTGTTGCGCAATGAGTGCCCGGACTGGGAACAGCGCAGCTCGGAGGTCGAGCACAAGCCCGACTGGTACCAGCGCAGCCTGCAGCAGCTGGCCGGCAAAATCATGCAGGGAATCGGGCGCGCCTGCGTGATCAATCCAGTCAATTCAATCTCCAGCGTTTTGCTCGCCACACCGCGGCACAGCATCGAAATCGACGAATTGATCGATCAGTGCGCGTTGCAGCGTCGACTGATAAGCAAGGTTCCCTGCCTGGCGTCGATTCGCATCAAGGGCAAGGTCGACCGCGCGCAGATCGAACAGCTGGCGCGGCAGAAATTCATCCACCTGCGCGAGCACGAACTCGGCGACATCGTTTTTCTGAAACCTGAGGACGCGGTCATGCTGAGTTACTATCGTAACAACAGCCTGCACAGCCTGGTGATTGCGGCAGCGATAGCCTGCTGCTTCAGCAACCAGCGGCGCGCGTCGCGCGCGAGCGTACAGCGCAAGATCGGCCTGCTCTACCCGTTTCTGCAATCCGAGCTGCAGCTCGAGTGGCCGATTTCGCAACTGCAGGCAATCGTCGATCAATTCATCGACGCCCTGGTCGACTTATCGCTGCTGGAGTCGGTGGGCGCGGAGCTACGCCGGCCGCGGCGCAACCACCACGCTTTCATCCAGTTGATACGCCTCGCACATATCGTGCAACCGATACTCGAACGTTACTACATGGCTTTCACTTTGTTGTGGCAGACCGCGCCAACACCGCTGGACGAAAAACAGCTCGAGCATCGCTGCCACCTGCTGGCACAGAAGATTTCGATGATTCACGGTATCAACTCGCCCGACTTTTTCGACCGCCTGCTGTTTCGCGACTTTATCGCCACCATGCTGGAGCTGAATTACCTGCAGCGCAACGCGGAACAAAAACTGGAATTCGTACCGGACTTCGAGCACATGCAGCTGGATTTGCGCAACCTGCTCAGCACCGAGGTGCGCAGCAGCATCCTCGCCATCGTCAAAACCAGGCAGGTTTAGGAACCGCTCTCGTTAAAGGGCCAGACTCCCTCGATCTGTTGTTTTCCGCGGCACAGGTAGCGCCTGACGATATACATCCAGGCGTCACCGAAATCCGTGGGAATTTCAATGCGCTGGTAAAAGTCCGGGTACCACTCAAGCTCATCCAGCAGGCGAAACTGTTCGTCGCTGACGTGATAGATTTCACCGCGAATCGGGTGCCGACCGTGCAGGCATACTGCCGGATAGTCATCGAAGACAAACATCGAGTAGCTCGATGTGGTGGTGAAGTGGCCGACGAATTCGGCGGCGTGCAGGTAATGGTCATTGCGCTGCCCGCGTTTCAGGGTTCCATAGACGAATACCCTGTTTGTGAACCCGCTCATCTACCTTTTCCCCAGGCTCAATCCTTGTCGATAAAGCGGCGAATCTGTCGACGCTGTTTCTTGTCGGGTCGCCCCGCGCTATGCGGACGGGCCAACATCGCCAGTTTGCGCTTTTGCGCCTCGGCCTCGCGCTTGACGACACTGGCTTCGGTCTCCCGGTAAAGCAGCTGTGCGCTCGACGCCGGGCCCCGCTGCGCGCTCAGCCCGGTGACGATAATTTCATAGCGATCGTAACCGCGACGAATTTCCAGGCAATCGCCGAGACTCACGGCGCGCGAGGGTTTCAGCGAACTGCCAGCGCAATGAACCTTGCCGCCACTTACCGCCGCGCTGGCGAGCGCCCGGGTCTTGAAAAAGCGTGCCGCCCACAGCCACTTGTCGAGTCGAACGCCTGACTCTGTCATCGTTGTGCTGGAATCCTTTCAGGCGGACTGTTTGCGAACATGCTTCATGACCCTATCAGCCATCGAAAAGCCGCTCAACACGGCTCCCTCGATACGCGGTGCGGTACACCAGTCACCACAGGCGCCTAGCGCCGTTGCTTCATCAAACAGGGAATCCTCGCCGATCGGGTTGATCGGTAACGCGTGCTTCCAGCAATGCACCGAGGTGGACAAAGGCTTACGCGCCCGCAGGTCGGTCGCTTCCCAGAAGGCGTCCAGCAGCGCGTGCATCACCCGCCCACGAAAGCTGGCGACGTACTGCATCGACCATTCCGGCGTGGCGTGCAGTATCCAGCAATCGGCATCGTGTTCACCCTCGCTATACTGGTAACGCGATATCCACGACAGCGGAGAATCCAGCACAAAGGCGGCGTCGTAGGGCAGGTTCAGACTGCGTTCGAAGGCGAGCATGCCACTCCAGCAGACCGTCATGTCGACCCGGTCGGCCAGCTTGCTGATGGCCGGAACCAAGCGGCTCAAATCGCCCACCTGGTTTGCCGCGGTGGCGATGATGACGATATCGAACAGGCCCTGGTAATCGCCTCTTTCGTTGAACAGCCGCCAGCCACCGGAATCCTGATACTCCAGTTCGGCGATGTTTGTTGAGGTTCGCAAATCGCAATGACGCGCGAGATTTTCAACGATCGTCTGCATCCCAGGTACGCCGACAAATCGCTGCGTCGACATGTCGCTATTGATAATCTGACCCTTTTGCAGTTCGACTATCCAGCCTTCCCAGGGGCGCACGATACCCTCACTCTGCCACGCGGAAACAATGTTCCAGAACAGCGGATGATTGACGGTGAAGAACTGCGCGCCGTGGTTGAACTCGAACTCACCGGCGCGAAAGCGACTGATCCGACCACCGGGAAATATGCTTTTTTCGAAGATACAGAGCCTGTCGACCATACCCTGCAACGCGGTGCCACAGGTCAATCCGGCGAGCCCGGCGCCGATAATCGCAACTGATGGTTTGGCACTCACCTAGAGGGCAGGAAAATCACCCGCATATTTTGAAATCCACTCGCTGGCAGCTTCCTTGCTGCTCAGCTTGCGGCCTTCAACACGCAGAACTTCTTCCCGATAATGCTCAATGTGGCAGATTTGCTCGATCATGCGCAGGCGAAATACGTCGCGCGATTTTTCAAACTCGATGCCGATTTCGTAACCGGCAGCGGATTTCTCGCACCACACCACGTTGCCGACCAGCCGGTTATCGTTGTCGAGAACGGGTATGCAAACCTGCACCCGTTCCAGCACCTCGAGTGGCTTTGGCGATACGAAGGCGAGACCACCTAAACTGACGTTAGTAATGGTCTGATCGAGCGATTCATCGCTTTCGTCCTCCTCCCAGCTGGTAGTTACCTGTATCGGCATCTCCACCGGGTGACGGATGAATTTTCGTATCGTCGTATTATCGGGCAAGGGCTACCAACATTCTATTGAGCCGGGCAACGAATCCTGCCGGATCTTCGAGTTGACCACCTTCCGCCAGCAGGGCCTGATCAAATAATATAGCAGACCAGTCGTCGAACTTCTTCTTCGACTTCTCGCCGTCGAGCTGCTTGACGATCGGGTGATCCGGATTGATCTCGAGTATCGGCTTGCTGCTCGGCAGGTCGTGGCCGGCTTCCTTCAGGATACGCTGCATGTGCATCGCCATATCCTGTTCGTTCAGCACGATGCAGGCCGGCGAGTCGGTCAGTCGGTTGGTGACGCGCACGTCCTCGACCTTGTCTTCGAGCGATTTCTTCATCCGCTTCAACAGTTTTTCCGCGGACTTGGCCTTTTTCTCCAGTTCCTTCTCGGATTCTTCATCATCGCCCAGGTCGAGTTCACCCTTGGCGATCGATTGCAATTTCCTGCCCTCGTACTCCATCAGGTGCCCGGTCAACCATTCATCGACCCGATCAGACAACAGCAGAACCTCGATGCCTTTCTTGCGGAAAATCTCGAGGTGCGGGCTGCTCTTTGCCGCGGCGTGCGAATCGGCGGCGATGTAGTAGATCTTGTCCTGGCCTTCCTGCATGCGGCCGATGTAATCGTCCAGCGACACGGTTTGTTCGGCGGCACCGTCGTGGGTCGAGGCAAATCGCAATAGCTTGGCAATTTTCTCACGATTGGCGAAATCCTCCGCGGGGCCTTCCTTCAGCACGCGGCCGAATTCCTTCCAGAACTTGTGGTACTTTTCAGGATCGTTTTTCGCCATCTTTTCGAGCATGCCGAGCACTTTCTTCACCGAACCGCTACGGATGCTGTCGATGACCTTGCTGCCCTGCAGGATTTCGCGCGAGACGTTGAGCGGCAAATCGTTGGAATCGATCACACCGCGCACGAAACGCAGGTAGCGCGGCATCAATTTTTCCGCGTCTTCCATGATGAACACCCGCTGCACGTACAGCTTGATACCGTGGCGTAACTCGCGGTCGTAGAGATCGAAAGGCGCGCGCGACGGGATATAGAGCAGCGAGGTGTATTCGTTGGTGCCTTCCACGCGATTGTGGCTCCACACCAGCGGGTCCTCGAAATCATGCGCGACGTGCTTGTAGAATTCGACGTACTCCTCGTCCTTGATATCCGCTCGGTCGCGCGTCCACAGCGCGGAGGCCTGGTTCACCGTTTCTTCTTCGATGATCGTCTCGCCTTCTTCCGACTCGGGCTCCACCTTCTTTTCCATCAGCACCGGGAAATCGATGTGGTCGGAATACTCGGTGATGATCGAGCGCAACTTCCAGTCGTTCAGGTACTCGTCTTCGCCCTCGCGCAGCTTGAGGGTAATCTCGGTGCCGCGCGACGCCTTGTCGATCGATGCAATCTGGTATTCACCCTTGCCTTTAGATACCCATTCGACACCCTGGTCGGCGGCCTCGCCGGCCTTGCGGGTGCGTAAGGTGACTTCATCGGCGACGATAAATGACGAATAGAAACCCACGCCAAACTGACCGATCAAGCGGGCATCCTTCTTCTCGTCGCCGGTGATCGAATCGAGGAACGAGCGCGTGCCGGATTTGGCGATGGTGCCTATGTGTTCGATGACCTCATCGCGAGTCATGCCGATGCCGTTGTCGCTGACGGTGATCGTGCGCTTGTCCTTGTCGTAGGTGATCTTGATCTTGAGCTCAATGTCCTGCTCGTAAAGGTCGGCGTTGGAGATAGCGCTGAAGCGCAGTCGGTCGCAGGCGTCAGAGGCATTCGAAATCAACTCGCGCAGGAAGATATCCTTGTTCGAGTAGAGCGAATGAATCATCAGGTCGAGCAACTGGTTTACTTCGGTTTCAAAGCCTCGAGTTTCGCTGTTGGCAGCTGTTGTCATCGGTTATTTCCCCGCTAAAAAAGGTGATTTATCGGCTGTATATGCGGATATCGAAAAGCATTTCAAGCCAGAAAAGCGGTTGCCAGTGGCCGCCCGCGCTACTATTTCTACTGCGCCGCCTGGTTTAGCCACAGTTGCTGGATCTTGTGGCTCAACACCGAGCGGCGCGCGGCATCCTCGGTGATGTCCAGCAAACCCTGGTAAATGCGCCGGGCATCGTCGACCAGGCCCGCCAGTTGCAGGCTTTCGGCGGCGTTGAAACGCGCCGTTTGCGCCCACGGATCCATCGACTGCGGCGATGGCAGCATGGCGGACTGCAGGTAGAGCAAGGCAGCCTGCTCGTATTTTTCCAGCCCTCGATAAGAATCGGCGATCCAGAAAAGAATTTCACGCCGCCGGCGGGCTTCGATATCGAGTTGCAGCAAACGTCCGAAATGCTCGATCGCCTGGGCATGCAGACCCACGGTCTGCACATCGAACAGCACCTGCAGAATGCGATCGGTAGCCTCGGGATTCGGTTGCAGGTATTCGCCGATCAAACCCTGCAGCACCTCGTTACCCTCGTCGTAGCGTCCGCCCAGAATCAACACCCGTGACTGGCGTAACTGCCAATCCAGCCGGCTGGTACCGGGCGGCACCGAATTGAGCCCCGACATCAGCCGCGTCGCCTCCTCGATGTCGGCCGACTTGAGCGCCAGATCCACTAGCTGAAAGCGAATTTCCGCGGGAATGTCGCGCGCGTTGGAAAAGGTTTCACTGTGATTGAAAAGGTTTTCCAGCAGCCGCCGCTCGCCCTCGTCCACCTCGGCGAAGGTTTTCATGTAACCGGCGGCGGCGCGATTGCGCGCTTCACCGCTGGCGGAACGCAGCATCAACAAGGCGTAAAGCGCGCGCGCCTTGACCGGCGTCGCCTTGCTCGCAGAACTCGCCAGCTCCAGCCATTCATCGTCCGCGCCCAGCAGAATTTCGGAGCGATTGCCGACCATCTCGGCATATTCCACGTAGGCCTCCCACAACAGGTCGACGGGTAACTGAAACAGCTTCAGCGGTGACTGCCGCTCACCGCGAAACAGGGATTCGAGTGCGACTACCCGATCGACCGCGGACATTTTCTGCGCGGCAAAATATCCCAGCGCCCACAGGCTGCTGCGCTCGGGGTCCGCAAGCGCTTCATCCTTGCTGCGTTTGGTCACCTGTTGCCAGAGTTCCGGGCTTTCCACGCGCCCCATACGGAAAGTGGCCAGTGCGCTGGTCAGGCGCGCCTGCCATTCGTCGCGCCCCTGCAGGATCTGCACGGCCTGCTGATATCGACCGGACTCGATGAGTACCCGCGCGCGCAGCAAAAGCCAGCTCAAATCGTTACTCTTGAAATCCTGGTCGAAGCGCAGCATGGCCACGCGCGCATCCTCGGTGCGGCCATCGTCGATATAGGATTCGATTACCAGGCGGCGCCAGGTTTCATAGTCGGCGGATTCCCGCGCCCGATCCTGCCAGAGCTGTGCGCGTAGCACCTGGCGGGCACTGCGGTATTGACCCAGCTCGAGGAAGGCCCTGGCCTTGAATGTCGCGGCCTGCTGGCGGAATTGCTCCGGTATATCGGACGGCAGGGTCTCGACGCGAATCAGCAGTTTATCCCACTGTTGCCACTCCGCCAGGATGGCCAGGCGTTCCTGCTCCCAAAGGATCCATTCATACAGGTCCTGGTCGATGCCCGGTTGGGCCTGGTCAAGCATTTTCAGCGTCAGCATCGGCGCGCCGGCCGCGGAAACGCGTTTCAACAGGTCGAGACGCTCGTCGGCCAGCACCGGGTTAGTCATACCCAGTATCAGGGCGATTGGTACGAGCAGTTTTACCCTGTGTGCCAAGATTGAATTCACCTCAAAAAAAAAGCGTGCAGCTGGAGCGTGCACGCTTTTCGGCTGGTTGCCTGCGCAACGCGCCGCTTAGAGCTTTTCCCGGATACGCGCAGCTTTACCGGTGCGTCCGCGCAGGAAGTACAGCTTGGCCCGGCGCACCCGACCACGCCGCTTCACCGCGATTTCGGCGATCAGCGGGCTGTGGGTCTGGAATACGCGCTCGACGCCTTCGCCGTGGGATATTTTGCGCACGGTAAATGCCGAGTTGATGCCGCGGTTGCGCTTGGCGATAACGACTCCTTCGTAGGCCTGTAAACGCTCACGCGTGCCCTCGCGAACGCGCACCTGCACGACCACGATATCTCCCGGAGAAAAAGCGGGAATATCGGTTTTCATATTCTCCGCGTCGAGTTGTGCGATTATGTTGCTCATGTCAAATCCTCAAAAAATCACGTTCATGGCGATGCTGTTCACCGCTTCCGGGTTCGTTCGAACTCGGCTATAAATTCATCCAGTAACGCCTGTTGCCTGGCGTCCAGACTGATCGCTTCCAGCAGATCAGGGCGGCGTTGCCAGGTGCGTCCAAGCGCCTGCTTTTCACGCCAGGTATCGATATCGCGGTGATTGCCGCTCATCAATACCTGCGGTACACGAGCGCCCCGATAATCCTCGGGACGGGTATAGTGCGGGTAATCCAGCAAGCCCTCACTAAACGAATCCTGTTGCGCCGAGTCGTCGTGCCCGAGCGCTCCCGGTATTAGCCGGGTCATAGCATCGATGCACACCATCGCCGCCAGTTCACCGCCGCTGATGACGTAGTCACCCAGCGACCATTCTTCATCCACTTCCTGCTCGATCAGCCGTTCGTCGATACCTTCGTAGCGACCGCACAGCAGTATCACCGATCCCAGAGCGACCTGGCTAGCCAGCTTACGCTGCGTCAGCAGGCTGCCCTGCGGGCTAAGGTACATCAGTCGCGCCTGCGCATTCTGTGCGCGCACCGCCTGGATCGTATCCTGCAGTGGCTGCACCTTCATCAGCATGCCGGGGCCACCGCCGTAGGGCCGGTCATCGACCGTACGGTGTCGGTCCAGTGCATAGTCACGCGGGTTCCAGCAATGCAACTCGAGCAAACCCTGCTCGGCCGCACGGCCAACCACTCCGCAGCTGACTACCTGCTGCACCAGCTCGGGAAACAGCGTAATTACATCGACCCGCATCTCAGTAGTCGGGTAACCAGTCGACCACCATCCGCTGCCGCTCGATATCCACTTCGTGCACGATGTCGCCGATCACGAAGGGTATCAAACGCTCACGATCGCCGCTCAATACCAGCACGTCATCGGCACCGGTTTCCAGTATCGAATCGACCACCCCGAGCGCATCCCCCTGCAGTGACTCGACTCTGAGACCGATCAGATCTGACCAGTAATAGTCGCCCTGCTGCAGCGTGGGCAATTGCTCCGGCCTGATCAATATCCGACAACCGGTCAGGGCTTCGGCCTGGTTGCGATCCTCGCAGCCATCGAGCCGGGCGATTACATTCTTGCCCTGCAAGCGTCCGCTGACGCCCATCGATTTAAGTTCGTCCCCCTGCTCGATGATCCAGGGGCTGTAATTCACAATATTTTCGCGCGGGCTGGTATTCGAAAATACCCGTACCCCGCCTTTTAATCCCTGCGCTCCCAGGATATGGCCAACACAGATTAATTCATCCTCGTGTTGGTCCATTCCAGGCTAAGCCGCAGCCTTGCGCGCTCCCTTGATCAAGTTTGCCACCCGTTCGCTGGTTTGCGCACCCTTGGAAACCCAGTAATCGATACGGGAATCATCGAGACGCAGCCCCACTTCCTGGCCACGGGCCAGAGGATTGTAGAAACCAACGCGTTCGATGTAGCGGCCATCTCTCGGGCTACGGCTATCGCTTACCACCACGTGGTAAAACGGGCGTTTCTTGGAACCACCGCGAGCCAATCGAATTGAAACCATAAAAAAATCTCCAAAATAAACCGGCCGAAAATGAATCGATGGATCAGATTTGGCCTGCAGGCAACAGCCTGCCGCTGACCGAGGGGTCAGAAGACCGCGTATTGTACCTAAATAAAACCGCCTGTGAAGTCCGTAAACCCGCTTTTTAACAGGATATGTCGAGAATTCCAGCCTCGCGCGAAGGAATTTACCGCAAACCCGAGGCTCTTCTCTACCAGAGCAAGAAAAACGCCGTTGACGCAGGCTACGATCAGGCGAAAATCAGAATGACATTCCCGGCGGCAGCTTGCCCTTCAGGCCGCGCATCATGTTCGCCATGCCGCCCTTGCTGCCCATTTTTTTCATCATGCGCTGCATTTGCTTGTGCTGCTTGAGCAAGCGGTTGACGTCCTGGATCTGGGTGCCCGAACCCATGGCGACGCGCCGCTTGCGCGAACCGTTGATCACCTCGGGCCGACGCCGCTCCAGCGGCGTCATCGAATCGATGATGGCGACCATGCGTTTCATCTGCTTGGCCTGCGCCGGATTCTGCATCGCCTGCGCAACCCCCGAACCCATGCCCGGCAACTTATCCACCAGGCTGGCCAGCCCACCCATATTCTCCATCTGCATGAACTGGTCGCGCAGGTCTTCGAGATCGAAGCCCTTGCCCTTCTTGACCTTGCGCGCCAGCCGCTCTGCCTTCTCGTGATCGACTTTATCCTGGGCCTGTTCGACCAGCGACAGGATATCGCCCATACCCAGGATACGCGACGCGATCCGGTCGGGATGGAAGGCCTCGAGCGCATCGGTCTTTTCGCCGGAACCGATAAACTTGATCGGCTTGCCGGTGATATGGCGCACCGACAGGGCCGCACCACCGCGCGCATCGCCATCGGTCTTGGTGAGCACTACACCGGTTAACGGCAGGGTGTCGTTAAACGCCTTGGCGGTATTGGCCGCATCCTGGCCGGTCATGCTATCCACCACGAACAGGGTTTCGGCCGGATCGATGGCGTCGTGGATGGCGCGAATCTCGTCCATCATCTGCTCATCGATGGCGAGCCGACCCGCGGTATCGACGATCAGCACCTCGGCACCGGCGCGCACCGCCGCCGCCACCGCTTCACGCGCTATGGTCACGGGTTTTTGTTCGCTGCTGCTGGGATGGAAGTCGACACCGACTTCCTGCGCCAGGGTGCGCAATTGCTCGATCGCGGCTGGACGGTAAACGTCGGCGCTGGTGACCATCACCGACTTCCTGTCTTTTTCGCGCAGGCGGCGCGCCAGCTTGGCGACGGTGGTTGTCTTGCCGGCGCCCTGCAGACCGGCCATCAACACGATAACCGGTGGTTTGCGGTTGAGATCGATAGTCGACTGCGATTCGCCCATGATCGCCACCAACTCATCGTTGACGACCTTGATCAGCGCCTGTCCCGGCGACAGGCTGCCAATCACCTCCTGCCCCAGCGCCTTGCTGCGTACCGCTTCGATGAAATCCTTCACTACCGGCAGGGCCACGTCGGCCTCGAGCAGGGCCATGCGCACTTCACGCAGGCTGTCGCGGATATTGTCTTCGCTCAGACGTCCCTGCCCGCGCAGGTTTTTCAGGGTTCGGGATAAGCGGTCTGTCAGGCTTTCAAACATCGATGGATCTCGCTAATGCGCAAAGTCGGGATTATAACAGCGTGGCAGTGGGCGTGAAGCGTGGATTGCGCTATCGGCAAGCAGATTCAGAACTTGAAGACTTCGCCGCCGCTGAGCTTGTGAACCTTGAAATCCGGCATCGCGTCGACACACTCCTGGTAGATCAACTCTTCCTCACCCGGCTTGAAATGAGTTAACCAGACGTCGGGGCGATGCCTGGTCTTGAGGATATCTTCACCCAGCAGGCTGGGGCAATAATGCTTCGAAATCTTGCTGATTTCGATGTCGTTATTGCTAAATGCCGACTCGACGAACAGCAGGTCGATATTGTCGTAGCCGTTCAACACCTCCCACAACGTATCGTTGGTGGTGGTATCGCCGCTGAAGGCGACCGTGGCGCGACGCGACGACAGGCAGTAGCCAACGCCGGGAACGGTGTGGTTGACCGGTATCATTTCGATTTCGCGCGCGCGGATATTGACCTTTTCACCCGGACTCATTACCTGGAACTGGATCGACGGCTTGTCACGCGTGGGCAGTTCCGAAAAATCGGGCCACATTACCCAGTTAAAGATGTGCTGCTTGAGCGCCTCGATCGTTTTTTCCTGGGCATGAACCACGATTGGTTCTTCGTGCACGCCGAACATGCTGTCGGCCAGCAGCGGCAACCCGACGATATGGTCCATGTGCGAATGCGTCAGAAAGATATGGCGGATACCGGTCATCTGGTTGAGCGGCAAATCGCCCAGGCCAGTGCCGGCATCGATCAACAAATCGTCATCCACCAGAAAAGAAGTAGTTCGCAGGTTAGCGCCGATACCACCTGCCCATCCGAGTATCTTTATTTGCATTATTTAGAGTTGATGTTGTTTAACTGATTGAATTGACTCGACCCCGCAAGAGATTTTATAGCAAACCAACCGGAGTTTGGCGTAATTATTTAACCCTGACGTTGCTGGCGCACATCGAATCGCCCCGTCTGACAGCGCCCGCCATCACCATAACAGTGCCTGCTAAACCCGGATACTGATGCAATATGCGGGTTAGTGCGACATTACGGATTTTCAGTTACACTTGCGCGCTTGAGCCACTGATCAATAACCATGTTCCCCACCACCGCAAGCGCGCTCGCAGCCCTGTGCTACTGCCTGTCAGCTTTCCTGATTTTTAAACAGCTCGGCAATGCGCGGCAACGCTGGGTTGCACTGCTGCCGGCCACCATTGCGGTGATGTTACAGGCGCTTGCGCTGAATCTGTTGATCATCCTGCCCGATGGCCTCAACCTCGGTTTCTTTACCTCTTTCTCACTGATCGCGTGGCTGATCTCGATCCAGATTTTGCTAAGCAGCCTCTACCGGCGTATCGAAAGCCTGGGTATCGTGGTGTTCCCCATCAGCGGCCTGGGCGGGTTGATCGCCAGCCTGCACTTCGACGATCACCTGATCACTACCAGTAATAACGCGGTGCAGGGGCATATCATGGTGTCGATCATCGCCTACAGCCTGATTACGCTGGGCGCTTTCCAGGCCGGCCTGCTGGCATACCAGGACCGCTCGATAAAACAGCATCATCCGGGCGGATTCATTCGCTTTCTGCCACCGCTGCACGACATGGAAGTATTGTTGTTTCAATTTCTCGGCTTCGGATTCCTGTGCCTGAGCGCATCGCTGCTGACCGGTTTTTTCTATCTCGAGGACATCTTCGCCCAGCACCTGGTGCACAAGACGGTATTGTCGATTATCGGCTGGGTGATACTCGGCGTATTGCTGTTTGGCCGCTTTCGCTTCGGATGGCGCGGCAGGACCGCCATTCGCTGGACGCTATCGGCTTTCGCATTTCTGATGCTGGCATTTTTCGGCAGCAAGCTGGTGCTGGAATTTCTCCTTTAAACCTGATGCCAGACTCTAATTGAACGACACCCCGCTATACTGGTTCTGGATTGCGTTCGTCATCCTGATTCTGCTTTCCGCCTTCTTCTCCAGTTCGGAGACCGGCCTGATGAGCTTGAACCGCTACCGCCTCAAGCACCTGGCCGCCAAGAACCACGGCGGAGCACTGCGGGCGGTCGCGCTGCTGAAACGCCCCGACAAGCTGATCACCCTGATTCTGCTGGGCAACAACTTCATCAATGTCCTCATCACGCAGCTGGCCACCTACATCGGCTACCGCCTATACGGCGATGCCGGTATCGCCATCGCCGCCGGCATGTTGACCCTGTTGTTGTTGTTGTTCGCCGAGGTCACACCGAAGACCCTGGCGGCAACCAGCCCGGAAAGAATCGCCTTCCCCGCGGCCTATATCTACCAGCCGCTGTCCAAAATACTGTTCCCGCTGGTGGCCATCATCGACTGGCTGGCCAAGCTGATCCTGAAAATGTTTCTGCTTTCCGGCAAGGGCCATGCAGGCGACGCCCTGAACTCGGCGGAGTTGCGTGTCGCCGTCAACGAAACCAGCGGCCTGATCCCGGACTCGCATCGCGACATGCTGCTCAGCATTCTCGACCTCGAAAAAGTAACCGTCGACGACATCATGGTGCCACGCAATGAAATCATCGGCATCGACCTCGAGGACGAGTGGCACGACACGCTCAAGCTGATCACCAACCTGTCTTACACGCGTATTCCGATCTACTCGGGCAACATCGACAACCTGGTCGGTACCGCCATGCTGCGGCGTATCCTGCCCCTGCTGCTGAAAGACGAGTTCGACGCCAAGAGCCTGGTGGAGCTGACCCGTGAGGGCTATTTCATTCCCGAGGGCACACCGCTCACCACGCAACTGATCAACTTTCGCAAGAACAAGCGGCGTATCGGCTTCGTCGTCGATGAATACGGTGACATTCAGGGCCTGGTCACCATCGAGGATATACTCGAGGAGATCGTTGGCGAATTCACCACCGACCCGACCGCCCTGCACCAGGATTTTTACCAGGATGCCGACGGCAGCTTCCTCATCGACGGCTCGACCCACATCCGCGAAGTCAATCGCAACCTCGAAATCGAATTGCCCACCGGCGGCCCACGCACGCTGAACGGGCTAATCCTCGAACACATGGAATTCATCCCTGAAGCAGGCACCAGCCTCAAGATCAGCGGTTACCCGATCGAAATCATGCAAGTCAAAAATAACATGGTGAAAACCGTGCGCATCACCGTACCGAGGGAGGATACCCTCGCCCTGGAGCAAATCGAACTGCCCGGCGATGGCTAAGACCGGACCTCAATATCAATGTCGCGAATGTGCCGCCCTGCTATCCAAGTGGTCGGGCCAATGTCCTGACTGCAAGGGCTGGAACAGTATCGAGGAAGTCCCGACGCTGTCCACCGCACCCGGCGCGCGCGGTAACTGGCACGGCAAGGGAAAAAGTGAAGTGCTGACCCTGGCGCAGGTACCGACCAGCGCCACGCCACGCTTTACCAGCCAGATCGGCGAACTGGACCGGGTGCTAGGCGGTGGCCTGGTGGAGGGTTCGGTGGTGCTGCTGGGCGGTGATCCCGGAATCGGTAAATCGACCATCCTGTTGCAGTGCCTGGCCCTGATCAGCCAGCAGCGCGAGGCGCTCTATGTCACCGGCGAAGAATCACCGCAGCAGGTCAGCCTGCGCGCAAAGCGCCTCAACCTGCCCGCCGACAAGCTGCTTTTGCTGAGCACTACCTGCGTGGAGGAAATTATCGCGCATGCGAGCAGCCTGCGGCCCGCGGTAATGGTCATCGATTCGATACAGACCATCTTCAGCGACAGCCTGCAGTCCGCTCCCGGCTCGGTAAGCCAGATTCGCGAGAGCGCCGCGCTGCTGGTGCGCTTCGCCAAACGCGCCAACGTCGCCATATTCCTGGTTGGTCACGTCACCAAGGAAGGGCAGCTGGCGGGGCCGCGAGTGCTCGAGCACATGGTCGACACCGTGCTCTACTTCGAAGGCGATTCGTCGACCCGATACCGCGTCATTCGCGCGGTCAAGAATCGCTTTGGCGCGGTCAACGAACTGGGGATCTTCGCGATGACCGAGGGAGGGCTGAAAGCGGTCAGCAATCCATCGGCAATCTTCCTGGCGCAACACGATCAGCCGGTTCCCGGCAGCGTGGTAATGGTTTCACGCGAGGGCACCCGACCATTCCTCGTCGAAGTGCAGGCACTGGTGAGCGAATCGCATGGCGGGCATCCACGCCGCATCAGCGTCGGTCTCGAAGCCAACCGGCTGGCGATGCTGATCGCGATACTGCAACGCCACGGCAGCGTACCGCTTTACGATCAGGACGTTTTCATCAACGCGGTGGGCGGCGTGCGCATCGCCGAAACCGGCGCTGATCTGGCGATCATCCTGGCTATCCTGTCGAGCTACCGCGACCGCCCGCTCGACGCGCGCCGGCTGGTGTTTGGCGAAGTCGGACTCTCCGGCGAAATCAGACCCGTGCCGAACGGCGAGGAGCGTTTACGCGAGGCCAGCAAACATGGCTTCGAAAGCGCCATAATCCCACGCGCCAATATGCCCAAATCCGCGAGCTACAAAGAAATGGAGTTAATTCCCGTCAGTCATTTAGCTGACACCCTGGATGCATTATAATGGGCGGATTTTGAGCGCGGGAGCGGTACCTGGATGGCAGACAGCAACGACAATCTGAAGGATTTCGAAAAATCATTGCAGCGGCTGGAAAAAATTGTCGCTCAAATGGAATCCGGCGAACTCGGGCTGGAGGAATCGCTGGCACAGTTCGAGGCGGGCATCAAGCTTGCCAAAACCTGCCAGGACACCCTCGCCAACGCCGAATTGCGCGTCGAGCAGTTAATCGAAAAAAACGGTCTGCAGCAGACCGTGCCGCTCGAAGATCTTGATGAAGATTAATGAACGGGTATTCGAATCTCTCGTTGACAGCTATCAGCAGCGAGTAGACAACGCCCTGGATCACTGGCTCCCCGAAGCAACGGTAAACCCGGTGCGTCTTCACCAGGCGATGCGTTACGCGGTACTCGCACCCGGCAAGCGGGTGCGCCCGATCCTGGTCTATGCCACCGCACAGGCGCTCGGGATCGATCTGCAGAAAGTCGACGGCGCCGCTTGCGCGGTGGAAATCATTCACGCTTATTCGCTGATCCACGACGACCTGCCGGCGATGGACGATGATGACCTGCGGCGGGGCCGGCCCACCTGCCATCGCCAGTTTGATGAAGCGACCGCTATTCTGGCCGGTGATGCGTTGCAGGCACTGGCGTTTTATATCATCAGCCACGATCCGCAAATGACCGCGAATCCGCGGGCGCGGCTAACCATGATCGAAAACCTGGCGATGTTTTCCGGCTCGCGCGGCATGGCGGGCGGTCAGGCTATCGACCTTGAGGCGGTGGGCAAGAGTCTGAACATCGCCGAGCTCGAAACCATGCACATCCACAAGACCGGCGCGTTGATTCGCACCTGTATACAATTGTCGGCGCTCTCCGCCGATACGCTCAGCGACGATCGCTTCAGGGCGCTGGATTCCTACGCAAAATGCATCGGCCTGTCATTTCAGGTGCAGGACGACATTCTCGACGTAACCGGTGATACCGCGATCCTCGGCAAGACACAGGGATCCGATAGCGCCCGCAACAAACCGACCTTCCCGTCGATCATCGGGCTTGCCGCTTCGCAGGAAAAAGCCGAGGAGTTGCACCAGCAGGCGCTGCAGGCGCTATCGATATTTGCTGAGGAGGCTGACGTTTTAAGGTATATTTCGGCCTGGTTTGTCCAGCGCAAACATTAAGCGGGGCGTCATGCCGGATAGTAACTCATTGAATAATACAGACACATCATTCCCGCTTCTGGCGCGCATCGACAGCCCCGACGACCTGCGCGAGCTGGACGAGGACCAATTGCCGGCGCTTGCCAGTGAACTGCGCGCATTTCTGCTGCAGAGCCTGGCGAAGACCGGCGGTCACCTCGCTTCCGGGCTGGGTTCGATCGAGATCACCATCGCCTTGCACTACCTGTTCAACACGCCGCAGGATCGGCTGGTCTGGGACGTGGGTCACCAGTGTTACCCGCACAAAATCCTCACCGGCAGGCGCGAAGGCATGGCCGGCCTGCGTCAGCGTGGCGGTTTGTCCGGATTCCCCAAGATCAGCGAATCGCCATACGACCATTTTGGCGCGGGGCATTCGAGCACGTCGATCAGTGCGGCGCTGGGCATGGCGATAGCGGCCAAAGCGCAGGGACGCGATAACAAGGCGGTCGCCATCATCGGTGACGGCGGTATGACCGCGGGTATGGCCTATGAAGCGCTCAATCACGGTGGCGCCATCGACACCGACCTGCTGGTGATTCTGAATGACAACGAGATGTCTATTTCGCCCAATGTCGGCGCGATGTCGAAATACCTGTCGAGCATCTGGTCAGGTAAAATTTATACGAGCCTGCGGTCGGGCAGCAAGAAAGTACTGAAGCGCATCCCGAGCGCCTGGGAAATCGCCAGGCGCGCCGAAGAACACGTCAAGGGCATGGTGACGCCGGGCACTCTGTTCGAGGAACTGGGATTTTCCTATTTTGGACCCATCGACGGGCATAACCTGTCCGACCTGCTGTCGCTGCTTCGCAACCTGCAGCACATATCCGGCCCGCGCATGCTGCACATCGTCACCCGCAAGGGCAAGGGGTATCCACCCGCAGAGGCTGACGCCTGCAAATTCCATGGCGTGGGGCCCTTCGACCCGGAGACCGGTGCGGTCAGGTCCTCGAGCAAGCCGGGCATGCAGTCCTATACCAATATTTTTTCCGACTGGCTGGTGGCCAAGGGTCATCAGGACGAACGTCTGCACGCGATTACGCCGGCGATGCGCGAGGGCTCGGGGCTGGTGCGATTTTCCCAGGAATTGCCAGAACGCTACCACGACGTCGGCATCGCCGAACAGCACGCGGTGACGCTCGCCGCAGGCATGGCCTGCGAAGGACTGAAACCCGTGGTGGCGATCTACTCGACCTTTCTGCAGCGGGCTTACGACCAGCTGATCCACGATGTCGCGGTGCAGGGGCTAGATGTGACCTTTGCCGTCGATCGCGCGGGAGTCGTCGGCGCCGATGGCGCGACCCATACCGGTAATTTTGACATCGCCTACAGCCGCTGTATTCCCGACGTCATCCTGATGGCGCCGGCCAATGGCGAGGAAATGTTCAACCTGCTCAATACCGCTTACCAGTATCCCGGCCCCGCCCTGGTGCGTTATCCACGCGACAGCGTCGCGCAACCGACCGCGGTCAACATCGACGACAGCGTGGAAATCGGCAAGGCGGTGCAAACCCGCAGCGGCAAGGGGGCCGCGCTGCTGGTGTTTGGCAGCCTCTACAACCTCGCTGAACCGATTGCCGACGAGCTGGATCTGAGCCTGGTCAACATGCGCTTCATCAAGCCGCTGGACGGCGAACTGATCGCCCGGCTGGCCAGCGAACACAGGTACCTGATCACCCTGGAAGACTCAACCATCATCGGTGGGGCGGGCTCTGCCGTGCTTGAATTTCTCAACGAAAAGGGCATAAAGAGTCGACTGCTACGGCTTGGACTCGGCGATTGCTTTCCCTCGCAAGGCAGTCGCGATGAGGTGCTGGAAGACTACGGGCTCGATCCAGAGGCTATCCGCAAAGCAGTCAGGGAATTTATCGATGCTTGACAATGACGACGAAAAAATCGTCTGAAATGTCGTTTTTTCGCTAATTACCCATCGATTTAACCCCTGTTTCCGGGTTTATTTATTGGCTTCCGTTCAGGCTTTACCCTACAATAGTTTTTGTCGAATCTTAATTTCGGCAATTATATCAACAAGCTACAGAGTCAAAGTTATGTCTGAAACAGTAACAGGCACGGTAAAGTGGTTTAACGATGCCAAGGGCTATGGTTTTATTTCACAAGAGGGTGGAAAGGACGTTTTCGTTCATTACAGCGCGATCCAGACGGAAGGTCACAAGACCCTTCAGCAAGGACAGACTGTAACCATGAAAGTGACCGATGGCGCCAAGGGCCCACAGGCCGAAGACGTCTCCCCCGCTTAAACGCAATAGTAACAATATATCCGCTTAACCGGACGGGACGCCGGTGCAGTCGATAATGGCGAATCCTTCGTTTCGTCATTTCCCGAATTGTCATTCGACCATTCGAAGAACAGCTCTTGTCCCAGCTATCGCTATCTGTCCGGGTTAATGGGATAATTTTCCGTTCTGAGCATTTGCCTAAGCGCGTCTGCGCAGTATAATAACCGACTATTTTACTCAGTTATTGGCCGGGCAGGATTACTGCCCTTTATTTTCTCAGGACTGACAGTTCACTGCGCAACCAGGATTTGCAACAGGATCAACTAATGAACGGACAACCAGCCAGCGATGCGGTTTCGACCATCCCCGATGTCCAGGGGGCGGCCGATACGCGTAAACTCGCCATCAACAAGGTCGGCATCAAGGACATTCGCCATCCGATCATTGTCAAGGATCGTTCCAATGGCCGGCAACACACCATCGCCAGCTGCAGCCTGTTCGTATTCCTGCCCCACCAGTTCAAGGGCACCCACATGTCGCGTTTCGTGAAGATCCTGAACGACAACGAAAAAGAAATTTCCTATCACTCGTTCAACGAAATGCTGCACCAGATGGCCGAGTTGCTGGACGCGGATTCAGGTTATATCGAAATGCATTTCCCCTACTTTGTGAATAAGAAAGCGCCGGTATCCGCGGTGGAATCACTGCTCGATTACGAGGTATCGCTGATCGGTGAAATCAAGGATGGCGTCAGCAGCATTCGAATCAAGGTGCAGGTGCCGGTCACCAGCCTGTGCCCCTGTTCCAAGTCGATTTCCGACTACGGCGCGCACAATCAACGTTCCCACGTCACCGTCGATGCGCGCACCAGCGGCTTCATCTGGATCGAGGAAATTATCGATATCGTCGAAAAACAGGCCTCTTGCGAACTCTACGGCCTGCTCAAGCGCCCCGACGAAAAATACGTTACCGAGCGCGCTTACGACAATCCAAAATTTGTCGAGGACATGGTGCGGGATATCGCTGGCGAACTCAACAAGGACGACCGCATCCGCCAGTACGTCCTCGAATCGGAAAATTTCGAATCGATCCACAACCACTCCGCCTACGCGCTGATCGAGTACGACAAGGACGCGGGCTGAGCTACCCGCGTCGGGTCAATCGATAGAAATCCAGTCGAAGCCGACATCCTGGTCGGCCAGCACCGGAACGGGTACACCCTCGAGTTGACGAATCAGGTGATCGACGATGCTCGCGGCATTGTTTTTTTGCGAGATGTGCGCCGCGATCAGACAATTCAGGCTGGTGGTGTCGACGCGACGCAATAATTCCAGCGATTGCTCATTCGAAAGGTGGCCGTGATCGCCACCGACGCGTTGCTTGAGGCTCTGCGGATATGGCCCGCTGGCCAGCATTTCGGCATCGTAATTGAACTCCAGCAACAATCCGTCCAGGCGACTGAATGCATCGACGATATGTGGCGTGATGTGTCCGGTATCGGTCAGGACGCCAAGGCGTTTGCCATTGTCCGACTGACGGAAAACAAACTGCAGCGGTTCGTTTGCATCGTGCGGCACGGTAACCGGCAGGACTTCGATATCGCCAATGCTTACCGGCTGCCCCGCTACCAGTCGCCGGTACTCGAAACCCGGCGACAGGACCGCGCGCGCAGTGCCAACGGCCGTCCACAGCGGGATCGAATAGGCCGCGCAAAGGCGCTCGACGCCACCGCTGTGATCACCGTGTTCGTGGGTCAGCAGCAGCGCATCGATGGTACCCGGGTCGATATCGAAACGATCCATCCGCCTGGAAAAACTGCGCAACGAAAAGCCATTATCGATCAACAGCGTGGTATTGCGATATTGCACCAGGGTTGCATTACCCTTGCTGCCGCTGCCCAGTGACGCAATGCGCATCGTGTTTACTTGATCTGTTCGTACAGCAGCGAAATAAACTGGGATCCTTCGGTGGAGGTATCGAAATTGCCCTTTTCGTCTTCCAGGATCAGGCGCGTGGTTGTATGGTCTTCTTCGGACAGTACCAGCGTGAATCTTCTTTCTCTGCGGTCTTCTTCAGTACCGAATCCAAGAAACCCTTTGTTCTCGGCGGATTCGACCACCTGGGCCTTGACGATCAACACACCTTCCCCGCTAAAACCACTCTTGTATTCGCTGATCTCGATTTCGAAATTCAGCCGCTCTAATACATTACGTACCCGATTCCAGGCAATTTGATAGGGATCGAGCAGCAACAGGTAGGGTGATTTCTCGTCGGAATCGACCTCCATCATCGCGCGTGGCTTAAACAGCCGAACATTGGCCAACTGCTCGTCAACCGACTCCTGCTGCAAGCCCAGATATATCATCAGGCGCGACAGCATCTCGACTTCAAGTTCGGGCTCGGATGCACGAAAACCCCAATCGTTGACTGTACCAGTGGAATTTTTGTCGCCAAGGCTAAATTCGTGGACATACTCGGTGCCGCGATGAGTGATGTAAACCCGGCTGCCCTTGCCGGATGGATCGCGTTCGATACGGGTGCGGAACTGATCCTGGCTGGCGGAAAGATCTTCGGTGGCAAACAGGTTCTTCCACCACGCCGCGTCTTTCGAAGTGGCGCCCTCCTCCTTGTAGACCCACTCGGTTTGCATAATGCCGATCACCGGCTCATCGATAACCAGTCCATAACCCTCAAAAGCCCAGAAATTCTTGATCTTTTGATACAGGCTTGTGGCCGGCTCTTCGACACTGAGCCAGTACAGGTCGCCACTGCCATTCAGTTGCAGCGAGTCGACCCGGGCCAGAACCGGTACCTTGTCGCGCACCTCCGGATCATCGCTCACGAAGACGTTCGGCAAATCGAAGTTCGATGCGCCGTCGACACTGGATAAATCAGGCGGTAATTCGAGTGGTTTACCCAGCGTAGTATCTAGATAGCGTCGGTCGAGGCCGGATTCGCACGCCGCCAGTAGAGCGACGACCAGCAGCAGCACAAAGCGTGAATGCCTCACAGCGCACCGCAGGCGGACAAAGCCTGCCTGAGAGGTTGCTGGTATTGCTCATCGAGCACCGTCATCGGCAGGCGCAGATTCAATTCACCGTAACCCATCTGGCTAACCGCCCACTTCACCGGAATCGGGTTTGATTCGATAAACAGCAAGCGATGCAATTCGGCAATTTCGGCGTCCGCGGCACGAGCCTCGTCGGCCTTGCCCTGCGCCGCCAGTTCACACATACGCGCCATCTTGCGCGGCACTACGTTAGCGGTCACCGAGATTGCGCCATGGCCACCATTCAGAATAAATTCGCAGGTCGTCGAATCGTCACCGGTTAACAGCGCGAAATCGGCTCCCACCTGGCGCTTGATATCGGCGAGGCGCTCCATGCTGCCGGTGGCCTCCTTGATACCGACGATATTCGGCACCTTCGCCAGCTCGGCAACGGTAGCGGCCAGCATGTCGCAGGCGGTGCGGCCCGGCACGTTATAAAGCAACTGGGGAATTGCCACCGCTTCTGCGATCGCCCGATGGTGCAGGACCAGGCCTCGTTGCGTGGGCTTGTTGTAATAAGGAGTAACCAGCAGGGCAGCCTCTGCCCTTGCCTTGAGCGCGCAACGGGTCAGCTCGATTGCTTCGGCGGTGGAATTGGCGCCGGTGCCGGCAATCATCGGCAACCGTCGATTGATGATTTCGTAACTCTTATTCAACAGGTCACAATGTTCGCCGGGGCTCAGCGTCGCCGATTCACCGGTAGTGCCCGCGATGACGACTGCCTGCGTACCTTCACGCACGTGGAAATCGATGAGCGCTTCGAGTTGTGCGAAGTCGATATCACCATTGCCCAGCATTGGTGTTACCAACGCCACGATACTGCCTTTAAACATGGATTACCTCTGCCTGCCCATGGCTGATCAAGGGGCGTATGTTATAAAGAAAACCATTCGTTTTGAAGCGATTCCTGAACTACTTCGACGAATCGGCCAAACCTGATCGCCGGCGCGCCCCGAGATACGGGTGCGAGCCCATGGATAAGCCATTTCAATGGCGGGATACCCCGCAACAAGCTCGGCTATTCGGCGGACGCGGTATCGCTAGCGACCTTGTCCGCGGGCCAGGCCTTGAGGATAGCCTGTACCAGCGTGGCCAGGGGAATGGCGAAAAACACGCCCCAGACCCCCCACAGGCTGCCGAAGAAAACCACCGCAACGATGATTGCTACCGGGTGCAGGTTGACCACCTCGGAAAAAAGCAATGGCACCAGCAGATTGCCGTCGAGAAACTGGATAAAGGCATAGATGGCCATCAGCCAGCCGAACTCCGAACTAAACCCCCACTGGAAAAATGCAATCAGTGCGACCGGTATGGTCACCACCGTTGCGCCGACGTAAGGAATGATGACCGACAGCCCGACCGCGAGGCTGAGCAGCATGGCGAAATTGAGCCCCATCAGCGCAAAGGCAATGTAGCTCGCCACCCAGATGATCAAAACCTCTATCACCTTGCCGCGCACATAACTGGCGATCTTGATATCGAGTTCAGCCCAGACGGTGCGCAGCAAACGGCGCTCCTCGGGCAGGAAGTTGGCGAGCCAGTCGAGTATCAGCTCCTTGTCCTTCAGAAAGAAAAACACCATCAACGGCAACAGGATCATGTATACCAGGAACGTGATAGCCCCGACTACCGACGACAGCGACAGGCTCACCACGCGCTGGCCCATCGAGGCCAGCTCGGTACGCAGCAGCGTCAGGATCTCCTCGATTTGAGCCGCGGAGACATAGTCCGGGTACTGCTCGGGAAGATGCAACAGCAGGCGCTGACCCTTGGCGAGCATGATCGGCATTTCGCGAACCAGGTCGCTGATCTGCCTGGACAACAGCGGCAACAAAACGAAAAAGGTCAGCAGTATCGCGGCGATCATCACAGCGGTAAAAATACTCGCGGCCGCGGTTCGGTGGATACTTACGCGACCCAGCCAGGCGACCATGCCTTCCGCCAGGTAGGCGATGATGATGGCGACCAGGATGGGCATCAGGTGCGCGTTCAACACGAATATCAGCAATGCGCCGAAAATTAGCATAAACGCGAAGATCACCGTCTGCGGATCGGTGAAATGGCGCTGGTACCACTGCCTTAGAATTTCAAGCATATCGTTAAGATTCGTTTACTGGAACGGCATCGATTATAGCTCGCATATCTCACTGATTTCCTGCCGCGGACGCTCGCTATGGAAAACGACGAGATATGCGAGCTAACCATTTTTCTTAAAATAAGCCTGTGCAAATTCAAGCAGTTCTTCCATTACCGTGACGCGGAACTTTTGCCGCTGACGAACGAACGAAAAGTCGCGGTTGAGCGGTGGATCCAGCTGCAGTTCTACCAGGGTATTCAACTTCAGTTCCTTACCGATGATCGAGCGCGAGATTATCGTAATTCCCATGCCGGCTTCAACCGCACCCTTGATGGCCTCGGGACTGCCCAGTTCGAGGCTGAAGTTCATCTCCGCGGCGCTGATCCCGGCTTCCATCAGGTAGTGCATGATGACGTCTCGCGTGCCCGAGCCTTCTTCGCGACTGACAAAGGGATAGCGCACGATATCCCTGGCGCTGACCTTGCCGCCCCGCATGGCCAGTTCGTGATCCGGGGCCGCAACCACCACCAGTTGGTCGATATGACAGACTTCGACGATCAGGTTCTTGTTGCTGACCGGAGATTCGACCACGCCGAGATCGATAACGTTGTGCTCGACCATCGACACGATGCCTTCGGAATTCGATACCTTGAGGCGCAGGTTGATGTCAGGATACTGATTCTTGAATTCGCCCAACAGGGCGGGCAGCAGGTATTCCGCAATGGTGGTGCTGGCACCGATGGTGAGGGCGCCGCTGATTTCTCCCGTCAGGTCGCGCACGCTGTTTTCCATTTCCGCGTACAGGTCGAAGATGCGTTCGGCAAACTCGGCAACGCGCTCCCCGGCCGGGGTCAGGTTCACCTTGTTGTGCGTACGATCGAACAATCGGGCGTTAAAGTATTCCTCGAGCTGGCGCACCTGGAAAGTGACGGCCGGTTGGGTCATGTGCATTTCCTCTGCCGCCTTGGTAAAGCTCAGTAACCGGGCAACGGTATGAAAAACCTTGAGGCGGCGATCACTCATCGCATGCGGACACCCTGAAAAATGGGCGACAATTATATATTATTTTTATGATCAGCTACAGAAGATATAAATTTGATTGATGACGTCACAAAACTCATACCTTGATCGAGTTAACAAAGTGCCTTAATTAAAGATTGTAAATATTGGGATGACTACTATTATTCTTTTGCTTGTAAACTATAAAATTCTCGCACAGAGCAGGTAATACCATGCGCTATTTGACATACCTGGTACTAATGGTATCGACAACGCTTAATGCGGGTACGATTCACAAGTGGGTCGATGAAAATGGCAACGTTCATTACGGAGACGCCCCGCCGGTCAAGACCAAAACCGAAAATGTCCGCGTGCAGGCGGCACCGAGCAATCCCGGCAAGCCCCTGCCCCGACTGTCGACATCCGACGACACGAAACAGGCCGGTGACAAAGCGCAACAGGAAGTATCCGCGGAACAGGCACGCAAGATCTGTGAAGCCGCACGTAAGGATCTGGATGTCATCAACACCAGTAATCGCATCAGGATACAGCAGGCCGATGGCAGTGAGCGCTACCTCGGAGAAGCCGAGATTGCCGAACGCAAGGCGAAGTCGCAGACCGACGTCGATCGTTTTTGCAAATAGCCTGCGGGTTGGCACGGCCTCGCTCGGACCCGGCGCATAGCGGTAAGCAACATGATCACAAGCGCATTCACCAGCTTCGGTAACTGCGCTGCCGGCCTTCCGGTCGAATTGCACGCAAGCCCTGGCAGATCGAAAATCGCGGCGGAACGCGGGGCAGAGGACAACGTGGCATTGGAGCATGGTTCCTCTATAATGCCCCGACCGTGAACCCGTCGTAACAACAGTGTAAAAAACCTTATGAGAGCTTCCCGCTACCACCTTGCCACGCTCAAGGAAACCCCGGGCGATGCCGAAATCGTCAGCCACCAGTTGATGCTGCGCAGCGGCATGATTCGCCGTCACGCTGCCGGCATTTACAGCTGGTTGCCGCTCGGTCTGCGCGTGCTGCGCAAGGTCGAACAAATCATCCGTGAAGAAATGGACCGTGCCGGGGCCCTGGAATTGCTGATGCCATCGTTTCAGCCGGCCGAGCTGTGGCAGGAATCGGGGCGTTGGGAAGTGTTTGGACCGGAGTTGTTGCGCCTGCGCGATCGCCACGAACGGGACGCCTGCATCGGGCCGACGCACGAAGAAATCGTGACCGATATCTTTCGTCGGGAAGTCAACAGCTACCGTCAGCTGCCGCTTAACTTTTACCAGATTCAGACCAAGTTTCGCGACGAGATCCGCCCGCGATTCGGCGTCATGCGCTCACGTGAATTCATCATGAAAGACGCCTATTCTTTCGATATCGACCCGGATGGCATGCAGCGCTCCTACGATCTGATGGACGAGGCTTACGTGCGTATATTCGATCGCTTCGGGCTCGATTATCGCGCGGTCAGCGCCGATTCCGGCGCGATCGGCGGCAGCACCTCGCAGGAATTTCACGTCCTCGCCGATTCGGGGGAGGACGCGATCGCATTTTCCAGCGAAGGCAATTTCGCCGCCAATATCGAAACCGTCGCAGCGCTGCCGCCCGGCAGCGAACGAGCGCCTCCCGGCGCCGAGATGCAACGCGTCGATACGCCCGGCATGCACAGTATCGAAGCGCTCGCCGCGGGTCTCCAGGTGACGCCACAGCAGTGCCTGAAAACCCTGATCGTCGAGGCCGATGACGATGGCCTGATCGCGTTGATTCTGCGCGGCGATCACGAACTGAATGCGCTCAAGGCGGAACGTCTGCAAGGGGTTGCCAGCCCGCTGCGCATGGCGCAGCGCGACAAGATCAGGCAACATCTCGGCAACGACATCGGCTCGATAGGGCCGGT
>Ga0209536_100002782_pt1 | contig 28436 bp, 11 predicted proteins | sample DeeMarSeWOR28_12_FD_187461 | JGI IMG/M metagenome (GOLD analysis project Ga0209536, IMG submission 187461) | Marine sediment microbial communities from White Oak River estuary, North Carolina - WOR-2-8_12 (SPAdes) (version 2) | ecosystem: Environmental > Aquatic > Marine > Intertidal zone >... | reverse complement strand
TGGATGCCCGAGCGCAGCGTATGCCGGGATGCCGTGGCCGATGGTACCGAGCCGCGCGTCGCCCGAGCGAGGCTTCCACCGGTAGCCCTCGGGCAGGAAACTGCCGACGGCAAAGCGCGCGCGCGATCCGTACCTGGCGGTGAGGTCTCGTGCCGTCCGAACCAGGTCTGCATCCAACTCGATGCCGTAGGCTTCGTAGCCGAGCAGGTCCGCCACGATCGTGATGACGCCGTGCGCGGATCCCCACTCGAGAAACCGCAGTCCCGGGGCCCGGAGCGCGAGCAGTGTCTGTAGCACGCGCTCGTAGTCGGCGGCGACGAACGGGTGCCACTCGTGCCGGCGCACTTCGGTATCGAAGCGGCTCCAGCGCTCCCAGCCGTCGTCGAACAGCGCGGTCAGGCGCGCGCGCAGGCGTGGGTCCATCTCGAGTCCTTCGGATGGCGCCTTGTCGTCCATGGACCTCCGAGAGTCTGGCGGCGGTGCCGGCTACGGTCTACGATACCCTTAAGGTCGCCCTGACGGCGCCGTGACGCGAGGCACCTCGAGCCCCGTCCCCCGACTCTCCCATTAGGTATAGTTCTCCATCGGAAGTGATTGGGCGGCGCGACCTCCCGGAAGCCCGCCACCCAGGGCCACTATCACGGAGTGATCCACCACCCATGACTCGACCCTCGGCTCCTGATGCCCGGGGCGTGCTGCCCCGCGAGATCCGCGACGCGGTGGTTATCCGCTTCGCGGGCGACTCCGGGGACGGCATGCAGCTCACCGGGACCCAGTTCTCGCTCGAGGCGGCGCTGGCCGGCAGCGACATCGCGACGTTTCCGGACTACCCCGCCGAGATCCGCGCCCCCGCCGGCACCACCTACGGGGTTTCGGCGTTCCAGATCCACTTCGGCGGCGGCGACCTGACCACCCCCGGGGACGAGCCCGACGTGCTGGTCGCCCTGAACCCGGCCGCCCTCAAGGTGAACTACCCGGATCTCCGGGTGGGCGGGCTGGTCGTGGTGGACACGGGCGCCTTCACGAAGCGGAACCTGGAGAAGGCCGGCTACACCACGAGCCCGCTCGACGACGACACGCTGGCGCCGTACCAGGTGCTCAAGCTGGACATCACGACCCGCACCGCCGACGCCGTCGAGCCGTTCGGGCTCGGGGCGAAGGCGGCGCTCCGCTCCCGCAACATGTGGACGCTCGGCCTGATGCTCTGGATGTTCGGCCAGGACCGCGCCGGCACCGCGCAGTGGATCGCAAAGAAGTTCGCGAAGGAGCCCACGATCGCCGAGGCGAACGTGGCCGCGCTCACCGCGGGCTACGCGTTCGGCGACACGGTGGAGATGTCGAGCGAGCTGGTGGGCTACACCGTCGCCAAGGCCGAGGTGGCGCCCGGCGTGTACCGCACGGTCACCGGCACGGAGACGACCGCCTGGGGAATCATCGCCGGCGCGCGCGCGGCGGGGCTCGACCGGATCCTGTTCGGCTCGTACCCGATCACACCGGCCTCCCCCCTGCTCCACACCATGGCCAGGCTCAAGGCCTACGGCGTGATCATGTTCCAGGCGGAGGACGAGATCGCGGCGATCTGCGCGGCCATCGGCGGCTCGTACGCGGGATCGCTCGGCGTGACCTCCAGCTCCGGACCGGGGATCGCGCTGAAGGGCGAGGCGCTGGGGCTCGCGGTCGCGGCGGAGCTGCCGCTGGTGGTCGTGAACAGCCAGCGGGCCGGTCCGTCCACCGGGCTCCCCACCAAGACCGAGCAGTCGGACCTCTACCAGGCGGTGTACGGCCGGAACGGGGATGCGCCGCTGCCCGTCGTCGCGGCCGCGACCCCGGCCGACTGCTACGAGGTGGCGGTCGAGGCGGTGCGGCTCGCGGTGACCTACATGACGCCGGTCATCATGCTGATCGACGGGTACCTCGCCAACGCCGCCGAGCCGTGGCTGCTCCCGGATCCGGATGACGCTCCCGCGTTCCCGGTGCGGCACCGCACCGAGCCCGAAGGATTCCAGCCGTTCGCGCGCGACCCGAAGACGCTCGCGCGACCTTGGGCGATTCCAGGTACGCCGGAACTCACGCACCGCATCGGGGGCATCGAGCGCGATGCACGCACCGGACACATTTCCTACGCGCCCGACAACCATCAGCGCATGACGGACCTGCGCCACGCAAAGATCGCGGGGATCGCGAACGCCATCCCCGAGCAGGACGTCCAGGTGGGGGAGCGGGCTGGCGCCATGGCGGTGGTCGGGTGGGGCTCGACCTACGGGCCGATCTACCAGGCGGTGAGGCGCCTGCGGGCTGAGGGCATGCGCGTCTCGCACCTCCACCTGCGCTACCTCAACCCGTTCCCCAGGAATCTCGGCGAGCTGCTCGCGGGCTTCGATCGCGTCATGGTGCCCGAAATGAACGCGGGGCAGCTCGTCACCATCCTGCGGTCGACGTATCTGGTCCCCGCCGAGGGACTGAACCAGGTGACCGGGAAACCCTTCAAGGTTGCGGACATCGTGAGCGCGGTCCGCGCGCGACTGGAGCAGTGAGATGACCGCCACGGCCCCCATCCCACTCACCCCGAAGGCGTTCGCCTCCGACCAGGACGTGCGCTGGTGCCCCGGCTGCGGGGACTACGCGATCCTGAAGGGCGTGCAGAAGGCGCTCGCCGAGATCGGCACCGAGCCGCACAACGTGGTCTTCGTGTCGGGCATCGGCTGCGCGGCGCGGTTCCCGTACTACGTCTCCACGTACGGCTTCCACACCATCCACGGCAGGGCACCCGCCTTCGCCACCGGCATCAAGCTCGCCAACCCCGCGCTCGACGTCTGGGTGATCACCGGCGACGGCGACGGGCTCAGCATCGGCGGCAACCACATGCTGCACGTGCTGCGGCGCAACCTGGACCTGCAGATCGTCCTGTTCAACAACGAGATCTACGGGCTCACCAAGGGCCAGACGTCGCCCACGTCCAAGCGCGGCACGGTGACCCCCTCCACGCCGCAGGGCTCCGTCGGGCGGCCCGTCGCCCCCGCGGCCTTCGCGCTCGGCGCGGGCGGGCGCTTCATCGCCCGCGCGGTGGACACCATGCAGAATGAGCTGGTCGAGGTGCTGAAGCGCGCGCACGCGCACCGGGGTGCCTCCTTCGTGGAGATCTTTCAGAACTGCGTGGTGTTCAACGACGGCGCCCACGCCGCGTTCACCGGCAAGGCGACGGCGCCCGACATGCAGATCCACGTGGAGCACGGGAAACCGCTCGTCTTCGGCAGCAAGCGCGACAAGGGCCTCATCCTCGCGTGCGACGGGCCGGGCCTCGAAGTGGTGCAGCTGGGCCCCGGCGAATACGCCGAAGCGGATCTCCTCGTACACGACGAGACCAGCATCGCCCTGGCCCTGCTCCTCGCGCAGCTCCAGCCGCCGGCGTTCCCGATGGCGCTCGGTGTGCTCTACTGCGACCCGGTGGAGAGCTACGACCACGCGGTGCATCGCCAGGCGGGCGACATGGGCGCACAGCCGGCAGCACAGACGGACCTGCAGCAGCTCCTGCGGTCGGGGAGGACATGGGAGGTAGAGAAGTAGGGGGCAGCGGGCAGGGACAAGGGTCGCTGGTGCAAGGGGCAAGGCGTACGGGCATGGCGGCCGGCACGCTCGAGCAATCGACTCCGCGCCGCGAGGGTGAACGCGGTGCCTGCCGTCACTCCTCGATGATGGACGGGAGGATGTACTGCTCCAGCAGGTCGTCCACGCGAAGCGGCGGGGTATGGTCGTAGCCGCCGGCCGTGAAGACGACGACCAGATCCAGCTCCGGGTAGACGAACACGTCCTGGCCGCCCCAGCCGGCCGCCCTGAAGTACTCGACGGAGCCGCCCCGGTGCTCCGAACGCCCCAGCCACCAGTTGTAGCCATATCCGTACAGCGACCGGTGCGTCCCTCCGATCGTCATCGACGGCGCGGTGGAGGCGGTTACCCACTCCTGAGTGAGGATCCGGGTCCCGTTCCACACGCCGCCGTCGAGGTAGAGGGCGCCGAGCTTCGCCATGTCGCGAGGCCGCAGGGATACCCCGCCTGACGCGAAGGTCACCGCCGTCGCACGAGGAAACCGCAGCCATTCGTACTCGGAGATGCCGAGCGATCCGAACAGATGGCGCTCGGCGTACTCGACGAGTGTCGCGGACGACGATGCGCGGCGCACGATCTCGCCAAGCAGGTTGGTGTCGCCGCTGTTGTAGTGAAACACCGCACCGGGCGCGGTGGTCACTTGCCGGTCCAACAGATAGCCGATGGGATCCGACGTCGCGAACATCTGATTGTGCGAGTCGCGGGGATCGTCGAAGCCGTACACGAACTCGTTCCAGTCGTAACCCGACGAGAAGGTCAGCAGGTGGCGCAGCGTGATCTCTCCGTTCTCGTCCGTGCGTAGGCCGGCATACTCCGGGAAATAGGCGAAGAGGGAATCTTCGACGCCGCCGATGTACGCCTGGCCGATGGCGATCCCCGCCAGCGCGGACGTGACGCTCTTGGACACCGACGCGACGTAATGGAGGGTGTTCCGATCGAAATCCCGCTCGACGGGATCGAGCGTCCAGGGATCGAGGTCCGTACCGCGCCAGTACTCCTCGAAGACCAGGCGCCGGTGGCGCACGATCAGCAGGCCGTGCAGGAGGTGGTTGTCGGTGTGCGCGACGAGATCGAGCAGGTCGAGCAGCGGCTCGGGATCCATCCCCACCTGCTCGAGCGACGCGGTCGCCCAGCCGTCGTTGGTCTGTGGGGGTTGCTCGTAGCCGTCGGGTCCCGTGAGCCAGTCGCAGGCGAACGCCGTCAGGAGCAGGACGAGTCCGGCTGCGCGTCGGAAGTTCGTGCCCGTCATGAGTCGGCTCCGGCTCTCACAATGGTTGGTTGGCACTCCCAGTGGTGCTACACCAGTGGCGACGGGACGGTGCCTGTGGTGGCTGGGTCTCGGCGGGCGTTGTCGGTGGCCGTCGTCAAGGAAGACGCCGTCGACGTCGACTCGCGAGTATGCAACCCGGCTCCGGAGTCCTAGGAAACCGGGCCGCCCTGCCCTGATCGCTCACCGAGCACCACCCGGACCTCGTGCTGCCCACCGTCGTCGACCAATGGAATGCGGGCATCGTTCGCCAGCGAGGTGCCGTCGAGGCTGACCCGGGCCACTCCCCGGCTGACGCCCTCGGGGTTCTCGACCGTGATCCGGTAGGCTGTCTGGCCGTGGCGGTAGGCGATCTCGAAGCCGCTCCAGCGGCGGGGAATGCACGGATCGATCTCGAGGGCGGCCCCTCGCTTCCGGAATCCGAGCATCCACTCCAGCCCCACGCGGTACAGCCAGCCCGCCGCCCCGGTGTACCACGTCCACCCTCCTCTCCCGACGTGGGGTGGTGCGGAATAGACATCGGCGGCGACGGCGTACGGCTCCACCTTGTAGCGGTGCACGTCCGCCCGGCGCCGTGCATGATGGATGGGGCTCAGCATGTTGAAGAGATCGGCCGCCGTGTCGCCCTCCCCCAGCATGGCGAATGCCGCGACGGACCAGATTGCGGCGTGCGTGTACTGCCCGCCGTTCTCACGGATGCCGGGCAGGTACCCCTTGATGTACCCGGGGTCCAGCGGAGTCCGGTCGAACGGGGGGGCGAAGAGCAGAAGCAGCCGGTCCTCCCGACGGACGAGCCGCCGCTCCACCGACGCCATGGCCGCACGGGCCCGCGCCGGGTCGGCGGCACCGGAGAGGACGGCCCAGGACTGGGGGATGGAGTCGATCCGGCACTCCTCGTTTGCCGCCGAGCCGAGCGGCGTCCCGTCATCGAAGAAGGCGCGCCGGTACCACTCCCCGTCCCACGCCTCGCCCTCCAGCGCGGCCTTGAGCGCATCGGCCCGACTGCGCCACTGGCCGGCACGCTCGGCTTCCCCGCGGCGTTGGGCAACCGGCGCGAACGCGCGCAGGTTGGCGAGGAGAAACCAGCCCAGCCAAACACTCTCTCCCCGGCCCTCGTGTCCGACCCGGTTCATACCGTCGTTCCAATCCCCGGCTCCCATCAGCGGGAGCCCGTGGCTACCGGACGCGAGACTCCGGTCCAGCGCCCGCGCGCAATGCTCGTACAGCGGCGCCCCTTCCTCGGACGGTTTCGGCTCGAAGTAGGCCTCCTGTTGCTGATTGTCCAAGGGGATCCCGTCGAGCCACGGGACGAACTCGTCGAGCACCGCGCGGTCCCCGGTGCTCGCGACGTACTGGGTCACCGCATACGGCAGCCAGAGTAGGTCGTCGGAGATCCTGGTCCGCACCCCCCGACCGGTGGGAGGATGCCACCAGTGCTGGACGTCCCCCTCGGGGAACTGTCGGGCGGCAGCCCGGAGGATATGCTCGCGAGCGAGGTCGGGCCTCGCCACCACCAGCGCCAGGATGTCCTGGAGCTGGTCGCGGAAGCCGTACGCGCCCGAGCACTGGTAGAACGCCGCGCGGGCCCAGACGCGGCACGAGAGCGTCTGATACAGCAGCCAGCGATTGAGCAGCAGATCCATGGAGGGGTCCGGCGTCCGGACCTGTACCGTGTCGAGCACGGCGTCCCACTCGGCCCGCACCTCGCGGAGGAGCGCCTCGCCATCCTGCCCGCGATAGTGCTCGACGAGCCGTCGCGCCTGATCGGCGTCCTCGCCCTGCCCCAGGAGACACAGCACCTCGGTGCCTTGCCCCGGCTCGAGTACCACGTCGGTCTGCAGCGCGGCGCAGGGATCCAGGGTCGCGCCGGCCGCACCCGACAGATCGTCGCCCCGTTCGAGCGACGCGGGGTGGTCGAGGCTTGCATTGCGGCCCAGGAACTCCAGGCGGTCGCTGGTCCACGACGTTTGACGCCCGCCCAGATCGGCGAAAGCGACGCGGCTGCCGAACTCCCCGTTCCAGACGTTGCGCGCGAACGTGGCACGCGTCGCGGGATCGACTTCGGTGACCACATAGGGCGCGGTGCCGCTGCGCGTGACACCCAGGACCCACTCCACATAGGCCGTGACGGACAGGTGCCGCCTCCGGCCCGACCGATTCACCAGCGTCAGGCGCGAGATCTTGACGGGGTCGTGCGGTGCCACGAACTGCAGCAGATCCAGTGCGATACCGTGGGAGGTGTGTTCGAAGCGACTGTAGCCCTGGCCGTGCCGGACGACGTAGGGCCAGGCCTGTTCGCGGATCGGCAGACAGGTCGGTCCCCAGATCCGCCCGGTGTCCAGGTCGCGGACGTAGAACACCTCGCCCGGCGTGTCGCTGACCGGATCGTTCGACCAGGGGGTCAACTTGTTCTCACGGCTGTTGGCGGACCACGTGTACCCGGAGCCGGACTCGGAAGCCTGGAACCCGAACGCCGGATTTGCCACGACGTTGATCCAGGGAGCCGGGGTCCACTGTCCCTCGCCCAGAACGGTGACGTATTCGCGGCCGTCCGGCGTGAATCCCCCGAGTCCGTTGAAATACTGGAGATCGAGCTTCGGGGGGGGGACCGGCTTGGCCTCTTCTCGCGACGCGCGGAGTTGCGGCGGCACCGGCCCCGGCCGCAACCGCTCCAGCCGGATCACCTGCTCGGACAGCGTACCCCGGCTGGCCAGGATCAGCACGCGCGCCGCCGAGCGCAGCAGCAGCAGATCCTGCGACGGCAACAGGTCCTCTCGGAGGACGAAGACGCTCCCCCGCTTTCCATTCCTCTCACGGCCGACCGCGGATTGACTTGCTCGGACCATGGCCTCGAACGATTCCTGGAGATCCTGCGCGTACGACGCCCCCTTCGCGTTGAGGATCACGAGATCGGCAGCGATCCCCTTCAGCTGCCAGTACTCGTGCGCCCGCAGCAGCTGCCTCGCGACATCCCGCTCTTCTTCCTGTTCGACGCGGACAACCGCGATCGGGAGATCGCCGGAGATGCCATGCGGCCAGAGCCCGGAAGCCCCTCGGCGGTTCGCGGCCAGATCCTCCGGGACCGTGCGCAACGTCCGGTCGTCGTACAGCATCCGATTGGCCAGGCGCTGGAACAGATGCGCCTCGTCCTGGGTGATCCGCAGGTGGTGGAGCTGGACCTGGGCGTACATCCAGGCGAGCGAGCTCTCTCGCTCGAACGTGTCCGCCTGGCGGTACTTCTCCGCGATGTCGAGGGCTTCCGCCCGGGAGGACGCGACGAGCGTGGTGAACACGAGACGGGCCGTCCCGCCGGCCGGGATCACCACCCGATACCGGAGACTCACGATCGGATCGAGTGCCGGTCCCGTGGTGTTCGTGAGCGGTTTGCCCTCCAACACCGCAAGCGGCGTCCGTATCCCGCGGCCCCGGCCCAGAAAGCCGGCGCGGTCGGTCTCGTAGTCACACGGGCCGACGATCTTCCCCTCGATCGCGGCGAGGTGGGCCAGCCACGGCCTGGGCTCGTCTGCCGATCGTGGGCGTCGCGTCGCGAGCAGCGTCTGGAGCCCGGGAACGAACTCGGTCTCCACAAAGAGATTGGAGAACGCCGGGTGTGCCTCGTCGGTGGCCTGCGAGGCCAGCACGACCTCCGTATACGAGGTGACGTCGATCTCGCGGTCGCGATTCTCCAGATTCGTCACCGTCAGCTGGCGCAGCTCGGCATCGTCTTCGGGCGAGACGATGATCTCGAGCGTGGTCGACAGGGATCGGTCCCGTTGCACGATCTTGGCCCGGTCTTCGGCATAGACGACACTGTACTTGTCCACTTCGATGCCGCTCGGCTGGAACCCCGCGGACCAGACGTCGCCGGTCTTCGCGTCCCGCAGGAAGAGGAACGTGCCCCAGGCGTCACGCGTCGTGTCCTCCCGCCATCGGCTGACGGCGAGGTCGCGCCATCGGCTGAACCCGGAGCCGGCCGCCGTGACCATGACCGTGTATCGACCGTTCGAGAGCACATGCGTGCGGGGTGGAATGTCATGCGGGGATTCGAACCGCCGCAGGGTCGGGGGCACGAGGTCCCGAACGTGGGTGGCTACCTCCACTTCCTCACCCCGGGGACGCGTCACGGCCACCGCACGCGGTGTGCGTTCCTGCAGCAACAGCTCCGTCGCCTGGATCATGGGATGTGCGTGGAAGCGTCGCCGGATGAGACCGTCGTGCACGACGTTTCCCAGGGCGACGATCGTCATCCCCTGATGGTGCGCCATGTACGCCAGCACCACGGCGACCCGGGCATGCTCGGGAAGCCGCGACGGCGTGAAGTCCAACGCCTCGTAGAAGCCGTAGGCGCCGTCGGCCCCGGTCTCCTCGAGACGCGTGAAGTTGTCGACGGCGGCCTTGGGATTCACCATGGCGGCGAGCGCGGTGGCATAGGGTGCCACCACCACGTCCTCGAACAGCCCGCGCTTGAGTCCCAGACCCGGCACGCCGAAGTCCGAGTATTGGTAGGTGAGCTCGACGTCGCGCACGTTGTACGCCGACTCGGAGACGCCCCAGGGCACCCCCCGTTCCGTCCCGTATCGGACCTGGCGACCGACCACGAGACGGCAGGTGAGATCCAGCAGGCTGCGGGAGGGCTGCTCCATCACCAGGAGCGGCATCAGGTATTCGAACATCGATCCCGACCAGGACACCAGCGCCGCGCCGCGCCCCACCGGCGTGAGGGCTCGGCCGAGGAGGAACCAGTGCCGAGGGGAAACGTCGCCCTTGGCAATGGCCACGAAACTCGCCAGCCTGGCCTCGGAGGCCAGCAGGTCGTAGCAGCTCGGGTCGAGCGTGTTGTCGGCGACCCGGAAGCCGATGGAAAACAGCTTGCGCGACGAGTCGAACAGGAATCGGAAGTCCATCGCCCAGGCCATCTGTTCCGCCCGGAGCGCGATGGCGGAGAGGCGGTGTTCGAGCGTGATCGCCGCTGTTCCGGACCCGTCCGGATCCCGGTCGCGGACCAGCTCCAGATCGCGTGCGTGACTCCGGACGGTGTTCCGGACGGCCGTGGCCCACGTCAGGATCTCCGATCCGTCCCCGTTCGCCGGGGTGGTGGAAAGCGTGCGGGCGATGTCCAGGAGGTTCTCTGCACCGGCCTCGAGGGCCGCAAACCGGTCCTCCCAATCCGGAACCGACGTCGGCGGATCCTCCAGGAGCGCCGACATCGTCTTCAGGGCGTCCCGGACCTGCAGGGCCGTGACCGTTTCCGATCGTGGGCTAAACGTGGCCTCCTTCACCGTCTCGAGTACCGGCTGCAGCGCGTCGCGAATCCCCTCCAGAACCCCCGGTCCCGGGTGCGGTTGCCGCATGAGTTGCAGGCACCCTCGAGACAGCGCGATGAGATGTCCTGCCAGATTCCCGCTGTCGACAGTGGAGACGTAATGGGGATCGAGGGGCCGGAGATCTCGCGTGTCGTACCAGTTGAAGAAATGGCCGTGAAACCGACGCAGGCTGGTCATCGTCTCCAGCGTCGCCTCGAGACGGTGTGCCATGTCCACGATCCCGATCCAGCCGAAGTCATGGGCGGCCATCGTGCTCAGCAGGTACAGTCCCATGTTCGTCGGTGACGTGCGGTGGGCGACCGCGGGCTCGGGATCCTCCTGGAAGTTGTCCGGCGGGAGGACGTGCTCCTCGTCGTTCACGAACGTCTCGAAGAATCGCCAGGTCCGCCTGGCAATGAGGCGCAGGGTGCGCTCTTCGCTCGGCGAGAGCCGGTGCTTGTCGGCGGGCTTCGCGGGGACGCTGAGGCGCCAGGCGAGAACGGGCGACAGGACCCAGAGGAGCACCAGGGGCCCGGCGACCGGCCAGGCCGCCGGTTTGAAAGTGACGAACAACACGCCCGCGCCGGCGGCGAGGAGGACGCTCCACCGAAAGTGCCCGTAGAAGGCGCCGAGCCTCAGGTCGGCACCGAACCGGACCTGGGCTGCGGGAACCCACTCGAGGAGGTTCCGCTTCGTGATGTAGAGCCGCCCGAGCGTGCGCGCGACGGCATCCGTCATGTACCGGGCGCGGGGCGCCAGCACCGCGATGGCCAGCAGGACCTGCAGCGCCGCGAACTGGATGTCACTCCCCGTGGCGCGCAGATGGCTGCGTTTGGAGAACCCTGCCCGTCGTGGAATCAGGCCGTCGAGCACCGGCATGAACGCGGGCACCGCGATCGATCCCAGGACCAGGCCGGTCCACAACGGCGGTGAGACGGCGGGCAGGGTCCAGGCGGCCACGGCGAGGAGAAACGAGGAGGGCGCCGAGAGGCTGCGGCGCAGATTGTCCAGCATCTTCCATCGACCCTGCGCGGGAATGTGCGCCGATGGTCTCTGCCCGGCCGCGTTTCGCGAATGGCCGAGGATCCAGGGAAGGAGTTGCCAGTCACCCCGTACCCACCGATGGTTCCGGCGGACGGCGACCTCGTAATTGGCGGGAAACTCCTCGAACAGGTCGATGTCGGTGACCAGGCCCGCGCGTGCGAAGACCCCCTCGAAGAGATCGTGACTGAGGAGCGCATTCTCCGGGACCCGTCCCGCGAGCGCCGCCTCGAACGCGTCGACGTCGTAGATCCCCTTGCCCGTATAGGACCCCTCGCCGAACAGGTCCTGGTACACGTCGGAGACGGCCCCGGCATAGGGGTCCACGCCTCCGGGGCCCGACACGATCCGTTGGTACGTCGTGCTTGCGGGTCCGGTCGGCAGGGACGGGATGATCCTGGGCTGCATGATCGCGTACCCCTCGACGACGCGTTGCGTCCCGGGGTCGAGGTGCGGTCGATTCAATGGGTGGGCCATGGCCCCGACGAGGCGGTAGGCGGCTGTCTTGGGAAGTCGGGTATCGGCGTCCAGCGTGATGACGTAGCGCACGCCGTCGGGGACGGTGGGGAGCCTGCCGTCGATCGGAAGGAACGTGGTGTCCGTGGCGCCTCGGAGCAGCCGGTTCAGTTCGTGCAGCTTTCCGCGTTTCCGTTCCCAGCCGATCCACCTGCCTTCCCGGTCATTCCAGAGGCGCCGGCGATGCAGCACCAGGAACCGTTCTTCTCCATCGGGGAGACTCCCGTGTTGCCGGTTGACGCGCGCGACCTCCTTCGCCAGCTCGGTGAGGAGTTCCTCGTCGCCCGGCATGTGTTCGTGGGGGGCGTCGGTCCAGTCGGTCAGCAGTGCGAAGTGCAGATACCCATCGGGATTCGCCAGGTAGTGCACCTCGAGCTGTTCGACGGACTCCCTGATCCCGGCGCGGCTCGTGAGCAGGGTGGGCACGACGACCATGGTGCGCAGTTCCGCCGGCACTCCGTGCGCCAGTTCGAGCTTGCAGAGGAGCCGGGGCGGGACGACGGCGGTGACCAGGCGGTGCACGAGGGACACGGCGATGTCCGAGGCCGGCACGAGGCCAAGGATCCCCAGGAGAACGAGGATCGGGAGGCCGACTCCCGCGCTCCAGGTCACGAACAGCGGGGCGGCGAGCACGAGAGCCGTGAGGACGGCGATCAGCCCGAGATAGCCGGACGCGGCATGGGCGCGCCACGCGCGCCGGATCCGGACACGCAGAGGGACTCGATAACCCAGTAGCTGCTCGAACCCCCGCCGGCCCCGTGATACGAGATAATACCCGGGGTCCTCCTCGGGGCGCCGCGGGATGGCCAGACAATCCGAGAGGCTCTCCCGTCGGACGGCCTCCGCGTCCGTCGGATCCGTCCGGGACGAGGCTCCCGGGTCTTCCCTCCCGGCCTCACGCGCCAGACGCACCGCTTCGCGCGCCACCTCCCGTTCCGATCGGGTCGATCCTCGGGACAGCTCTTCGACCTGTGCGCGGTACTTGTCGCGGGTGGCGAAGTCCATGGCTGCGAACCCGGGAACCGTCCGAAGGACGTCGTCCACGAGACTGACACCCTCGACGAAACTCGGCCAGTCGATCGACGACATCCACCGCATGCTGGTGATGATGTTCCGCACCGTGATGTTCGCCGCGGCCTGCGCCTGGTGTGCCTGGGCAACCACTTCGTTGGGCGTCGTCCCCTGGGCCGCGAGATTCGCGTTGAGCCAGTCGAGGGCCGGCATGATGGAAGCCGGCTGGTCACGCAGCCGCTGCACGAGTTCCACGGCGAACTCGCTGGCGAGAGGAGCGTCGCCCAGGCCGGCCAGCACGTCATCCACGCGCTCCGCCGGCCGACCGCTGAGCCCCAGCAGGCGATCGGCGACCTCGTCGGCCCGCGCGCGCGCGCGACGGGCGCGGATCGTCTGCTCCGCGAGCCGCCGCAGGTTCTCGAGAAGGGCCACGCGCAGGTGAATCGCGACCGCCCAGAGTTCCCCGATGCTGAGCGGCTGGATGCCCTCGTAGGCCCGGACGAACCGCTGCAGCGTGTCCAGCTCGAACCGACTGTCGGTGTGGGCCACGAAGGCCCAAGCCAGCCCGTAGACGCGCGGATATCCCTCGAGGTGACCCTCGGCGATCTTCGGCAGCACACGATAGAAGCCCTTCGGGAGGTGGTCCCGGACCTCGCGGTGCTGTTCCTCCACGATGAAGAAGTTGTCGAGGAGCCACTCCTCCGCCTGCGTGATCTCGTGCTTGTCACGCACAGCGGCGACGACGTCCCGATACGCGACCAGGAGCGCACGCCAGTTCTCGCGGACCCTCGAGAGGAGCTCGCGTCCCCTGGTGGGCTTCTCGGTGATCGTCTGGGCCTGGGCCAGGGTTTCGGCGTGTTGCTCCAGGCGCTCGATGCCGAAGACCTCGGCGCGGATCGGCTGATCCACCCGAGACATCGCGGCGGGGACAGACTCCATAACCCTGAATACACACCCGGTGGGGACGTTTGATCAATCCCTCTGCGCGACGTCCCGACCTGTGGTCCGGCAATGACCGGCCGCGAGCCCCCGGGGCCCGTCGGCTGAGGCGGGTCGAGGACAGTAGCGGCGGCGGAGTGTAGGTTCGACGCGCGGGCCTCAGCGCAATCGCCGTAGCGCGGTGAGCCACTCCTCGATCAGGTCCAGATAGCCGGAGGGGTAGTTGCGCCACCCGTCGCGCGAGCGCCGCCTGCGTTCCGCGAGGCAGCCGGTCTCCGAGAGCAGGATGTTGTGGTCGGTCCCCGGCACCAGCTCGACGCGCGAATGCGGATTGCCACCGCGGGCGAGCGCCTCCCGGTACGCCTCCGCGCCCTGGACGGGATCGATCTGCGTGTCCCTGTCACCGAAGACGGCGAGCACCGGGATGGGGATCGTCTCGATCACCGTCATGGGGTCCCAGTAGTAGTCGCCTGCGAGATCGTCCAGGTGCCAATCCTCCTGCGTCCTGATGAAGTCCACCCGCACGCTGAGCAGGTCTCCCATGGACCCGAGTGCGGGATAGTCGGCCATCGCCGTCTTCAGCCGCACGTACTCCTCGTACGTGCGCGCCCGTTCGACCGCCGAAAAGAGATGTTCGACTTCGTTCCGGTCCTTCTCGGGGAGCCCCGCGCAGACCGCCTGCGCGGTCAGCAGATAGGCCCCCTGGTCCACTCCCGGTACGCCGGGACAGGAGACCGCGATCATGAAGGCGACGTCGCCGCCCTGCTGCAGCACCCGCGGCATGACGTACCCCGCCTGGCTGATGCCCCACATCCCGATCCATTCCGGATCGATGTCGGCCCGCTGCCGGAGCACCGCGATCGCATCGAGCACGATCTGCGCGCGCTGGTGCTGGAGCCGGCTGCGATCGATCTCCCCCGTGGACTCGCCGGTTCCCGGCTTGTCCCACGCGAAGGTCGCGAACCCCGCGCGCCACATGCGCTCCATGATCGGCGGATAGGTCACCCCCGAGGTGCGGTCGTTCGGGCCATCCCCGTGCACGAAGACCACCACCGGGAACGGCCCCCGTCCGCGCGGCAGGTTCAGGTCCCCGACCAGCGTGAAGGGACCGGAGTGGAACGTGATCTCCTCGGTGGCGGACTGACCGGAGCAGGAAGCGCCGGCCATCAGCAGCAACGCGAACGGCAGTACGGCGGCTCTCATGGCGACCCCCTCACGTATCCGAACCGCGTCCCCAGTCCCGCCCTCCAACGGCGACCGAAACTCGAGGGACGACTCTCCATGTTGGATACGGCAACGCCCCGCATCGTTCAACGGGTCCTGCCCCGACGACGCCCGCCCGGTCCGGCACGCAGGGGACCACCGCCCGACCGAGCACCGCGGTGCGGCGTGCGCTACGGCTCTGGCTCCCGACCCTCCATCAGCGCCCGCGCGGCCTGCCGCTTCTTGAGGAACGGCACGCCGTTCACCATCCAGTCGGGAGCCGGCGCCCCCTTCAGGTAGTGATCGTAGAACTGCTCCATCCGGGTCATGAAGTCCTTCTGGTTCTCCAGCTTCGCGAGGTGATGGTCCTCGCCCGGATACGAAGCGAAGATGATCGGCTTCTTGAGGAACCTCAGGGCGTTGTAGAACTCCATCCCTTGCAGGTACTCGACCGACCCGTCCACCGTGCCGTGCAGGTACAACAGCGGCGTGTCCATGGTGGCGACCCACGTGATCGGCGACTGCGACCGGTACAGCTCGAAGTCGTCGAACGGATTGGTGCCGTACCGCCCCTGCCCGTAGATGTCGTAGCTGTGGTTGTTCATGCCGCTCGAGTGAAACAGGATGTTGAACTCGGCGGCGAGGTCGATCGGCGCCGCACCGGCCACGATGGCGGCGAACATCGTGGAGCGTGTGGCGATGTAGGACGCGCCGCCGCCGCTGAAGCTGTGGCCGTGCAGCCCGATCCGCTCCGGATCGGCATAGCCCAGCTCGATCACCTTCCGCGTCGCCGCCTCCACGCAGTCCAACATGTCGTCGTGCGTCGTCCCCGTGTTGAAGTGGACATCCGGCAGCAGCACGAGGTAGCCGTTGCTCACGTACTTGCCGAACATCGGCGTGTCGCGGAACACGGCACGCGGATAGCGATAGAGGTTCTGCGAGTTCTTCTCGTAGAAGTCCACCAGCATGGGGAGTCGCTGGCCGGGTTGGTAGCCGTCGGGAACGCTGAGGACACCCTGCAGCGGCACGCCATCCTTGTTGGTGTACTCGATCAGGATGTTGGTGCCCCACGTGTATTCCGACTGCCACGGGTTCGCGTCGGTGACCTGCGTCCGCTCGGCCATCCGCAGGTCGCTCGCGTGGTAGTTCGGGAAATCCCGGAAAGTCTCGATGGTGAACAGCACGCGGTCGGCGTTCCTGGCCTTCTGCAGCCGGGACGCCGCCATGTCGCCGAAGATGCGCGGCTCGAGCCGTCCCCGCTCCAGGACGTAGTAACCGATGCGCTTGGTGAGATCGCCGTACGCCGACAGCACCACCGGCCGCGAGAGATCCACGAAGCGCTCCTCCGGATCGAGCCGCACGTAGTCGAACCGGATGCGCTCCGCGTCGCCCACACCGCCGGTGAGCACCGTCGCGGGGCTGCCGTTCAGCGGCTGCAGCCACAGGTCGTAGCGGTGGTTCAGCACGACCGCCTTCCCGTCCTTGGTCCACCCGGCGACCCCGTAGGGCGGCTTGGTACCCGGGTGGTCGTACTGCTCGTCCACGAAGCTCACCGGGGCGGACGCCGTGAGGTTGACGGATGCGCCGCGCGCGATCGCGTAGTCCCACACGTGCCCGTCCTTCCAGTACAGGAAGTGCTTGCTGTCCGGCGAAAGGCCCAGCGTGCGCTTCTGGGCCTCGAACATCAGCACCCGCTCGCCGGTCGCGGTGTTCACCCGGTAGTAGTCGGCCCGATCCTCCTCCCAGTCGGAGACGTACGCGCGGTCGTCGCGCCCGATCCCCCAGGCGCCGTCCCGCGTGAGGTCGATGGCACGCATGGTCGAGTCGGTGAGCTGCACGAACCGCCCGCTCGGGAGATTCAGGGCCGCGCGGTAGGTGAAGTCCCGGTCGCGGTTCGCCTGCCGCTCCTGCACGGTCTGCAGCCGGTCGTCGTCCCAGTGGAAGAGATCGACGTTGGCCACCGGGCGGTCGTCGTCTTCCTCGAACTCCGCCTCCTGCTCCTTGATGCCGAAGAAGACCCGTGCCACGTCCTCGCTCCAGGACACGGTACCGCGCTCGCTCACGACGAACCCCGCCGGGAACCCGTCGCGCTCCGCCGGATCGAAGTCGAACCGGCGGGGACGCCGGGTGACGTCGGTGAACGCGACAAGCGCATTCGCGCGCTCGGCGAGACTGTCGCGCTTGGCACCCTTGAGCACGGCCAACGCGCTGCCGTGCTCGTCCCAGGTCAGCCTGGCATAGAGCAACGTGTCGTTGTCCAGGACGCGACGGGTGGACGTCGCCAGGTCGTAGACGTGCACGGCGTTCCCGCTCCGGCCGGCGGCATCGATCGTGAACGCGAGGTGGGTGCCGGGGTCATTGAACGCGAACTCCCCTACGTTCCCGATCGACTCGTCGTAGCCCTCGAGGAGATGCCGCAGGATGAGATCACTGCCCGTGTGCGTCGCATCGCGATCGGCGGCGTCCTTCTTGATGGCGAGGAAGCCCGAGCCGTGTGCGAAGGCGAACGACGCGACGTCTCCCCATCCCACGCGGTCGCCGGTGTCGAGGCGCAGCACCGCCGCCGAGTCCGGTACGGGCTTCTTGTCCCGGCGGAGCTTCTCGGCCGCGTCGAACGTGAGGCGCACCGTACACGCGACCCAGCGCGAGTCGTCCGAGAACGCGGGTTCGGAGCCGCGCGGAATCACGTACTCGTGGCCGGTCTGCAGGTTACGCACGAAGAGCGTGTCGTCGCTCCGGTGCGTGCGATACGCATAGGTCATCCACGTGCCGTCGTCCGAGATGGACACCGACACGATGCTGCGCCAGCGCGCGTAGTCCTCGATCCGCATCGCGCGCCGCTCGGTCGTGTCCTGCGCGGCGGCGCCGGACGCCAACCAGACACTCAGCACCGCCGCGCGTCGCAGCACCGAGAGGAATCGCCCCGTGAGTCGCATTGCCGCTCCAGTGATCTCGGTCATGGTCGGTTGCCCGGACGCACCACGCGGCGGCACTCCTCCTCAGGTCGGTCGCGGGAAGTGTCGTCGGTGAGCGGGCTCAACGTTACGGATCGGCCCGGAGGCCCGCCAGGGCGGGCCGAGCGCCGGGTGGACGTGGGCCGGATTGGATGCCGGACGATCGCATCGGCAGACGTGCCATGGGACACCGGCGGCATCCGCTGCGGAGATTGGATATGCCGAGATTGGATATTGGACATGGGATCACGGCTCCATGGGTCGCCGCGCTCCTTCTGTCCGAGTGGGATGGGGCGTTGGCAACAGCGGACCGCGGCGCCTGAGGTTCTTGCGCGGCACCAATTCGACTGGTACGATAGGCCTAGCTCGACGGGGGCTGTTGTCCCTCTGCACCTGGCCCGCTCTCACGTCGGGCTTCCGCGGGCCAGAAGCATCCTTCACGCTGTGGAGGCCTAACGATGCTCTTGGTCCGATCCTTCCTCGTCGGTCTCTTCGCCACAGCAGCTCTCGCGGGCCAGCTTGCGGCGCAGACGACCGGCACGATACGCGGGCGCGTCGTCGCGGCCGGCACCCGAGAGCCGCTGGCTGAGGTACGGGTGAACGTCGCCGACCGCGCCGCGCGAACCGACGCCGACGGGCAATTCGTCGTCAGCAACGTGCCGGCGGGCACCTACACGGTGCAGGCGCGCATGTTGGGGTACAGCCCGGCCGAGGCCACGGCCACGGTCGCGGCGGGCCAGACGGCGACCGTCGAACTCGTGCTGACCCCGCAGGCGGTGAGCCTGTCGGCCATCGTCGTCACCGGCTATGGCGAGCAGCAGGCCGGCAACATCACCGGAGCCGTGCAGGAGGTTTCGGTGGGCGAGTTCAACCCCGGCGTCATCGTCAGCCCGGCGCAGCTCATTTCGGGCAAGGTCGCGGGCGTCCAGGTCGTCGACAACAACGAGCCGGGCGGCGGCCTCTCGCTCAGGATTCGCGGCCCGACGTCGGTCAACGCCAGCAGCGAGCCGCTCTACGTGATCGACGGCCAGCCGATCGGCACCGGCGCCGGCGGCGGGATCAACGCCGGCCGCGACGCGCTCAACTTCCTGAACCCCAATGACATTCAGAGCATGACGGTGCTCAAGGACGCCTCGGCCGCGGCGATCTACGGCGCGAACGCGGCGAACGGCGTGGTGCTCATCCAGACCAAGCGGGGGCAGGGGGCGCCGCACCTTCGCTACACGGGAACCGTCTCCGCCTCACAGGTCACCAGGATCCCGGATCTGCTGAACGCGACGCAGTTCGAGGCGGCCGTCGCGGAGTACGCGCCCACCAGGGTCGACTCGCTGCTCGGCCAGAGCACCGACTGGTACGGCGAGATCGACCGCACCGCCATCGGCCAGGACCACAACGTGGCCCTCTCCGGCTCGGGAGAGCACAACGACTACCGGGTCTCCGTCGGCTACCTCAACCAGCAGGGCATCATTCTCGCCAGCAACACCGAGCGGCTCTCGTTGGGCGTGGCCTTCGACCAGCGCCTCTTCGATGACAACCTGAGCTTGAACGTGAACCTGAAGAACGCGCGCTCCAGCGACGAGTTCACGCCCAGTGACGTCCTCGGCAATGCCGCCGCGATGGCGCCGACCCAGCCGGTTCTCGACCCGACGAGCCCGACCGGCTACTGGGATTGGCACACGACCAACGCCTCGCCGTCGAACCCGGTCGCGAGCATCGATCTCGCGTCGAACAGCGGCGTCACGTACCGGAGCCTCGGCAGCGTGCAGGCCAGATACATCCTGCCGTTCTTCCCGGACCTGAAGGCCAACGTCAATCTCGCGTACGACGCCGGCAAGGCGGATCGACAGATCTTCAACCCCAACAACCTGGCGGCCCAGATCCGGCAGGGCCACGGCCAGCTCAACCAGTCGAGCGGCACCGACCTGAACACCGTGCTCGAGACGTACCTGAACTACGCGTCGATGTTCACTTTCATGCCCGGCGAGATCGACCTGACCGGCGGGTACTCGTATACGAACCAGCACAGTGACTGGCTCTACTACAATGCGTCGGGACTCAGCAGCAACCTGCTCGGCGACAACGGGATCGTGCCGGCGGACAACGTCTCGAACAGCGAGTACATCACCGATTATCGCCTGATCTCCTTCTTCGGCCGGCTCAACTACAATATCGAGGACCGCTATCTCCTCTCGGCGTCCGTCCGGCGCGACGGGTCCTCGCGCTTCGGCGCGGGAAACCAGTGGGGCACCTTCCCCTCGGTGAGCGGCGCCTGGCGCATCTCGCAGGAGTCGTTCCTGCGGAACTGGTCGACGCTCTCGGACCTGAAGATCCGGGCATCGTGGGCCAAGACCGGGAACCAGGCGTTCGGCGACTACTTGCAGTATTCGACCTACACGTACAGCGACCCGCTCACGCAGTACCAGTTCGGCGACCAGTTCGTGAGCACGATTCGCCCGAGCGCGGTCGACCCGAACATTCACTGGGAAGAGACCGACGCCTACAACATCGGCCTCGACTACGGCTTTTCGAATCAGCGGTTCAGCGGCTCCTTCGAGTGGTACGTCAAGAAGACGAAGGACCTGATCTTCTTCGTGCCCGTCGCCGCCGGCACCAACCTGTCGAACTACGTCACGACCAACGTCGGCAACATGGAGAACCGGGGCTTCGAGTTCAGCCTCAGCGCCGAACTGCTCCAGGGCGGGGCGAGCAGCCTCAACTGGACCGCCGACTTCAACTTCAGCTACAACACGAACGAGCTCACCAGCATCAACCCGAGCCAGAGCGTTTCGAAGATCCTGGTCGGGGGCATCTCCGGCGGCGTCGGCAACCTCGTGCAGGTCCTCCAGCCCGGGGTGCCGGTCAATTCGTTCTTCGTGTACGAGCAGGAGTACGATGACACCGGGAAGCCCATCGAGGGGTCGTATGTCGACCTGAACGATGACGGCGTCATCAACGACTCCGACCGCCGGCCGTTCAACTCGCCCGCGCCGAAGTGGATCCTGGCGCACACCTCGTACGTGAACTGGGGCAAGTTCGACCTGGGCTTCACGCTGCGGGCGTACTTGGACAACTACGTGTACAACAACGTGGCGTCGGCGCTGGGGGCCTACCAGAACCTCACGGGCTCGGCCATGCCGGCCAACCTGCACGCCTCGGTGCTCGAAACCGACTTCGTCGTGCCGCAGTACTATTCGGACTATTACGTGGAGGATGCGTCGTTCCTCCGCATGGACAACATCACCATCGGGTACACGTTCCTGTATCGCAACCAACCGTGGCGCGTCTTCGCGACCGTGCAGAACGCGTTCACGCTGACCGGGTACAGTGGCGTCGATCCGACTGCGGGGATCAACGGCATCGACAACAACATCTATCCGCGTTCGCGCCTGTTCAGCGGTGGCGTGAACGTCCGATTCTAAAGGGAGGACGGAGACATGATGACCAGAAGGTGGAAGGAGCTGGCAGTCGCCGCCGCCCTCCTGAGCATGGCCGCGGCCGGCTGCACGGACCCGACGGTGGCCCCGAAGAGCACCGTCACACAAGCGAACATCTTCACCGATCCGGGCGCGTACCAGCAGTTCCTCGCGAGGATCTATGCGGGACTGATCGTCACGGGTCAGCAGGGGCCGTCCGGCAATCCCGACATCGCCGGCATCGACGAGGGATTCGGAGAGTACCTGCGCCTGTACTGGTATCTGCAGGAGATGCCGACCGACGAGGCGGTGATCGGCTGGAACGACCCGGGACTCCCCGACCTCAACACCGGTCTCTGGGGTGCGGACAACAGCATGATCAACGCGATGTACTACCGCGTGTTCTACCAGGTCATGCTGGTCAACGAGTTTCTGCGCCAGAGCGTGGATGACTCGCTCGACGCGCGGGACCAGAGTGACCTCAAGGGCGAGGTGCATCAGTATCGTGCCGAGGCCCGGTTCATGCGGGCACTCTCCTACTGGCACGGGATCGACCTCTTCGCGAACATCCCGCTCGTGACCGATGCCGACCCGCTCACGGCCACGCCTCCCATGCCCGCCACGCGCGACAGCATCTTCAGTTTCATCGTGAATGAGCTGCTTGCGATCAGGGACGAGCTGCCGGCGGCCGGGCCGAGCACCTACGGGCGCGCGACGCCCGGCGCCGCCAACATGCTGCTGGCCGAGTTGTACCTGAACGCTGGTGTGTATACGGGAACGGAAGCCTGGGCCGGTGCGCTGAACGCGGCGGAGGCGGTCATTACGTCGGGCGCCTACAGCCTCGATCCCAACTATCGGCGCATCTTCGGGGCCGACAACCACACTTCCCCGGAGATGATCTTTGCAGCCCCGCAGGACGGCGGCCGCACGCAGACGTGGGGTGGGATGACCTTCCTGGTCCACGCCGGCTGCGGGGGCAGCATGTCCTCAGCGACCTACGGGATCGACTACTGCTGGGGAGGCTATCGCCTCAAGCAGCAAGCCTACCGCCTGTTCGGCGCCGGGGACGGGCGTGCCGCGTACTTCTGGACCGATGGTCAGACCGATTCGGTGATCAGCATCGGCAGCTTCAGCCACGGGATCGCGGCACCGAAGTTCACGAACCTGGTCTCGACCGGGGGCCGGGGCCAGCAGCTCGGCATGGTCGACACCGATTTTCCGGTCTTCCGGCTGAGTGAGGCGCATCTGATCTACGCGGAGGCCGTGCTCCGCAACGGTGGCGGCAGCCGGGCCCAGGCGTTGGCGTACGTGAACGATCTGCGGGAGCGGGCCTACGGCGACGCGAGCGGCAACATCACGGACGCCGAGCTCACACTCGACTTCATTCTGGACGAACGGGGGCGAGAGCTGCTGTACGAGACGCGCCGCCGGGCCGACCTGATCCGCTTCGGCGTGTTCACGGGCGCCGGTTACCTGTGGGCGTGGAAGGGGGGCACGGTGGGTGGAACGGCCCTCGACGCGTTCCGCGATCTCTACCCGCTGCCCGCGAACGAGTTGATCGCCAACCCGAACCTGAACCAAAACCCCGGCTACTGACTTCGACACGCGAGTGCGGGAATCAGCAGTCACAACCGTTCAGCCCGGCCGCCATACGGCGGCCGGGCTGAACCGCGTTTGGCACCTCGTGGCACGAGCCTGCGCTCGGCCCGGTCCCGTGTTCCCCGCCCTGTTGGCGCTCACGATCGCCGGAAGTGGCGGTTGCGGGGACACCAACGGATCGCCGCCACCGGCACGGCCGGACCTGGATCCCACTTACCGCGCGAGCGGCCACATGGCCGCCGGCGACGTCGCGGTCCACCTCTTCGAGTGGAAGTGGACGGACATCGCGACCGAGTGCGAGACCGTGCTGGGCCCCGCCGGCTTTCGGGCGGTACAGATCTCGCCACCGCAGGAACACAGCCTTCAGCCCCCGGACTATCCCTGGAGCGAGCGCTACCAGCCGGTGAGCTACGGCGTCGCACGCAGCCGCTCGGGGAACGGGGCCGAGTTTGCGGAGATGGTCAGCCGCTGCAGGGCCGCCGGCGTCGACATCATCGTCGACGCCGTGATCAACCACATGACCAACTACCCGAGTCCCGGCATCGGCAGCAACGGCACGGCCTACACCAAGTACGAGTACCCGGGCCTCTACGCGCCGAGCGACTTCCACGCCCCCTGCACGGTGACGGACTACCAGAGCGCCGCCAACGTACAGGACTGCGAGCTGTTCTCGCTGCCGGACCTCAATACCGCACTCGCGGCGGTGCAGCAGCAGATCGCCGACTACCTCATCATGCTCGCCCGGTTGGGCGTCGCGGGATTCCGCATCGACGCGGCCAAGCACATCCAGCAGGTGGAGCTCGACGCCATCGTCGATCGCGTCAACCTGACCCTCGCAGGCGAAGGGAGACCGCCGCCGTACCTCTTCCTCGAGGTGAGTGGCGGGGCGGGAGAAGCGCTGGCACCGAGCGACTTCTTCGGCGTGGGATTCGGCTCGGGCGGCAGCGCGGACGTCACCGAATTCACCTTCGTCGGTGCCGGCAACAAGTTTCGCGGCGTGAACGGCGAGTTCATCGCCCAGCTCGACCCCAATGGCCCGCCGGGGAGCCAGTTCTCGGAGGCGGCCTGGGGACTGATGCCGTCGGACAAGGCCGTGGTGTTCCTGCAGAACCACGACACCCAGCACCGGTGCGGCATCGGCTACCGGGACGGCAACGTCTTCCGCCTGGCCAACGTGTGGATGCTCGCCCAGCCCTACGGCTATCCGTCGATCCTCTCCAGCTACGCGTTCGACTGCCCAGGGGGAAACGCGATGGGACCACCGTCGGACGCCAGCGGCAACACCGACGACGTGACCTGCGCGGCGAGCTTCGAGACCGCGACGGTCGGCGAGTGGGTGTGCGAACACCGCGATCCCGTCATCGCCGCGATGGTGGGATTCCGCCACGCCGTAGCGGGAACCGACGTCCGCGACTGGTGGGACAACGGCGCGAACGCGATCGCCTTCTCGCGGGGCGACCGGGGGTTCGTCGCGATCAATCTGGAGCGCGCGACCGTCGCGGTGGATGCCGCGTCGCCCCTGGCGCCGGGCACCTACTGCGACCTGCTGTCCGGAGGGGTCGACGCCGGCACGTGCGTCGGCCGCCGCGTCGAGGTCGACGCGGAGGGCCTGGTGCACGTGGACCTCGACCCCGGCACGGCCGTGGCGATCCACGTGGGGACTCGCTTATGATCCCTATCGCGTCCATCAGGCTCCGGGTTGCCACCGTCATCCTGCGCGCATGAACGAACTGAGAGATCTCCAGTCCCTCGCCAAGGCGATGGGTGTCGCCATCCGATACAAGGACGGCCTCAAGCGCCGTGTCACCGTCGCCCCGGAGACCCTGCTGCGTGTCTGCGCCGCACTCGGCGCGCCCGTCGCGCGCCCGGCGGATGTCGCCGAGGCGCTGCGAGCCCACCGCGCCATGCGGAAGGCGCGAGGGCTCCCGCCCGTCATCGTGGCGTGGGACGGAGCGCTCCCGCACGTGACCATCCCCCGGCGACGGGCAGCACGCGCCGAGGTGCTGCTCGAGGACGGGGGCGTGGCACCGCTCGACTTGGTGGGTGGCGAGCTGCGGGCAAGCAAGCCCCTCCCCCTCGGGTACCACCGGCTCGTGGTGGAGGCATCCGGAAGACGCGAGCCGATCACCGTGATCGCGGCCCCCGTACTCGCCTTCCGGCGACCCGGGTCGCATCGCAGCTGGGGGGTCGGCACGCATCTCGCCGCGCTCCGCTCCGCACGCAGCCGCTCGCTGGGCGACCTCCGGGATCTGGAGTCGCTGTGCCGCTGGGTAGGGGCTCGTGGTGGCGACCTCGTCACCGTCCTTCCCCTGTCGCCGACGTTCAACACGGCGTGGCCGGAACCCAGCCCGTACTCACCGGTGAGTCGGCTCTTCTGGTCCGAGCTGATCCTCGACCTGGCGGGTGCGCACCGACCGTCGGCACCGGCGGCCGTACTCGACGTGACCGCTGCCGATGCCGAGGTCCGAGCGGCACTGAGGGGACGCCCGGCGCCGGATCCGTCGCGGGTCGATGAGGAGCTGCTCCGGTACGCGCGCTTTCGCGGGGCGCAGGCGCGCCTCGGCAGGAACTGGCGGGCATGGCCGTCCACCGCCCGCTCGGGTCAGCTCGCGCCGGAGCACGTCGACGCCGAGGAGGAGCGCTTCCACCTCGTGGCGCAGACGCTCGTGCGCGGGCAACTTCACGACCTCCGGCAGCGGTTGGACCGCGACGGATTCCGCCTGGGGCTCGATCTCGCGGTGGGCGTCCACCCGGACGGGTACGATCCGTGGTCGCGGCAGACGCTGTTCGCCGACGGGATGTCGGTGGGCGCGCCGCCGGACGGTGGGTTCCCGAGCGGGCAGGACTGGGGTTTCAGCCCGGTGCTGCCGCAGGCCTCCCGCCGCGAAGGACACCGGTACCTGGCCGCGTCCATCGCCCACCAGGCGAGTCTCGCCGGCGTTCTCCGGGTGGATCACATCATGGCCTGGACGCGGCTCTACTGGATACCCCACGGGTTCGGGTTGCACGAAGGGACGTACGTCACCTATCCGGCCGAGGAGTTGTTCGGCATTCTCACCCTGGAGTCGCACCGCCACCGATGCGAGATCGTCGGCGAGAACCTGGGGACCGTCCCACCGGAGATCGACAAGGCGCTGCCGCGCCACCGGATCTGGGGCATGTACCTGGCGCAGTTCCAGGCCTCGGGGGACCCGCACGTGGCACCCCCGACCGCCGCCGACATGGCGCTGGTGGGCACGCACGACACGCCCACGTTCGCGGAGTGGCTCAGCGGCGACGACATCCCCGAGCGCGTCCGGTACGGCCTGCTCGCCGAGGAGGCGGTCCCGAGCGTCCGGCAGGAACGCCGGCGCGCCACGCGGCGGCTGGCGAAGCGGCTCGGCCGGCGTGCGGACGATCCCAAGGCACTGTTCGCCGAGCTCATGGAGTGGCTCGGCCGCTCCGACAGCCCGCTCGTCGTCCCGTGGCTCGAGGATCTCTGGCTCGAGGGCGTCCGAGTGAATCTTCCGGGAACGCGGTCGTCGGAGCGGCCCAACTGGCAGCGCCCCATGCGGCTGCTCCTCGACGAGATCTACTCGGACGGTGAGATTGAAGCGTTACTGCGGCGCCTCCACGAGGCCCGCACGCCGGGATGAGCGGCGCGCCGCGACCCTAATTCCGAGGCCCAGGCCCCTTATGGCACCAGCCGCTCCCACCGCATCCGGCGCGATCCGACCCAAACCGCGGCTTTCGTTCTGGCAAGTCTGGAACATGAGCTTCGGGTTTCTCGGCATTCAGTTCGGGTTCGCGCTGCAGAACGCGAACGTGAGCCGGATCTTCGAGACTCTCGGCGCCAAGGTGGAGAACATCCCCATCCTGTGGATCGCCGCCCCCGTCACCGGGCTCCTGGTGCAGCCCGTCGTCGGTTACTTCAGCGACCGCACGTGGAACCGTCTCGGCCGCCGCCGTCCCTACTTCCTGGGCGGCGCGGTCCTCGCCTCGCTGGCCCTGGTCGCCATGCCGAACTCCCCCGCCCTGTGGGTGGCGGCCGGCATGCTCTGGATCATGGACGCCTCCATCAACATCTCGATGGAGCCGTTCCGCGCCTTCGTGGGCGACAACCTGCCGTCGGAGCAGCGCACGACCGGCTTCGCCATGCAGAGTTTCTTCATCGGCACGGGCGCGGTGGTGGCATCGATGCTCCCCTGGCTCCTCACCAGTCAGTTCGGAGTGAGCAACCAGGCCCCGGAGGGGATGATCCCCGACTCCGTGCGCTGGTCCTTCTATCTCGGCGCCGCGGTGTTCTTCGTCGCCGTGCTGTGGACGGTGATGCGGTCACGGGAGTACTCGCCGGAGGAGATGGCCGCGTTCGAGGAGAACCAGGAGCGGGAGGGGCGCGTCCGGGAGTTGCGCACGGCGGAAGCCTACGCGCGCCACGGCGCGGGGCAGCTCCGGCTGGGGTGGATCCTGCTCCTCCTCGGCGCGCTGCTCAGCGCGGCCCTGGCCATCGGCGAGCTGTACCAGGTCATGATTCTCTCGGCCGGGACGGGTCTGGTCGGCCTCCTGCTCGTCGCCAGCGGCACCATGCAGCGCCGCGGCCGGTACGACAACGGCTTCGTCACGATCCTGAACGACTTCCAGGACATGCCCCATACCATGAAGCAGCTGGCGTGGGTGCAGTTCTTCTCGTGGTTCGCCCTCTTCGCCATGTGGATCTACACGACCGCCGCGGTGACCAGCCATCTCTACGGTACGACCGACCCCACGTCGGCCGCGTTCAACGAGGGCGCCAACTGGGTGGGCGTCGCCTTCGCGGTCTACAACGGGGTCGCCGCGGTGGTGGCGTTCGGCATCCCGGTGCTCGCGAAGCGCACGAGTCGGAAGATCGCGCACGCGATCTGTCTCGTGTGTGGCGCGCTGGGGCTGCTCTCGATCTTCGTCATCTCGGAACCGCGGCTCCTGCTCGGCTCGATGGTGGGCGTGGGGATCGCGTGGGCGAGCATTCTCTCGATGCCGTATGCGATCCTGACCGGATCGCTGCCGCCTTCGAAGCTGGGATACTACATGGGGGTCTTCAACTTCTTCATCGTGATCCCCCAGATCGTCGCGGCCGCCATCCTGGGATTCTTCGTGGGCCGCTTCTTCGGGGGCGAGGCCATCTACGCCCTGCTCGTCGGCGGGACGTCGCTCGTGCTCGCCGCGGCACTCACGCTGCGGGTGGAGGACCGGGACGACGTCGCGGCCGCGGTGGCGAGCTGACGGGGAATGGAGACACGTACATGAAGACCGCAATCCGTGCCATCGCGCTCGCGGGCCTCGGAGCCCTCGTCATCTCGAGTTGCACACCCGGAGCGCCTGACGCGAATGCCGGCATCCGCGACATCCGATCGGCGGTGGCCGCGCAACCGGCCACGTTCTGGAACAGCGCCACGGTCTACTTCCTCCTCACGGATCGTTTCGCCAACGGCGATCCCGGCAACGACCTTGCGCTCGGCCGAGCCCAGGACGGGGCCGTGCTGCGGAGTTTCCAGGGGGGCGATCTGGCCGGCGTGCTCGCGAAGCTGGAGGAGGGCTACTTCGACTCGCTGGGGGTCGATGTCATCTGGAT
>Ga0209536_100002781_pt1 | contig 28442 bp, 21 predicted proteins | sample DeeMarSeWOR28_12_FD_187461 | JGI IMG/M metagenome (GOLD analysis project Ga0209536, IMG submission 187461) | Marine sediment microbial communities from White Oak River estuary, North Carolina - WOR-2-8_12 (SPAdes) (version 2) | ecosystem: Environmental > Aquatic > Marine > Intertidal zone >... | reverse complement strand
CGAGCTCGAGGTAGGGCTGGAGCGACTTCGCGAGCCAGGCGTCGTAGGAGAACGGCATCCGCTCGGCGTCGGGCTCGAGGAAGAAGTCGAAGGGGTTGATCACCGAGAGCTCGGCAATCAGGTCGACCTGGATTCGCAGATGGTCGACGGGCTCGGGGAACACGACCCGCGCCAGGTGGTTGCTGTGAGGATCCTGCTGCCAGTTGAGGAAGTGGTCGCCGGGCTCGATGCGCAGCGAATAGGATCGGACCGGCGTGCGGCAGTGCGGCGCAGGCCGCAGCCGCACGATCTGTGGAGTCAAGACCACCTGCCGGTCGTAGCGGTATTCGGTGTGGTGGTTGAGTGCGACGCGGATGGCCATGGGTGGTGTGCCGTGGTCGGCGCATGAAGGTTTTTGCGCGACGCATTTACTAAGGTAGCGCAATGAGTCGTCCTCGCGTCGCGGCTTCCCCCGCGCCTCTCTTCGGTGGCTACCAGCCCCTGGGCGGGAGCTTCGACGAGTACTTCGACAGCAGGGGTGAACCGCGCCCGGCCGTGGCGGCGATCGTCAGTGGCCTCGACGCGCTCGGCCACGAGGAGTTCCGCCGGCGTCACAAGCTCGCCGACACCACCTTCCTGCGCAGCGGCGTGACCTTCTCCGTCTATACGGACCGGGGCGGCACCGAGCGCATCTTCCCCTTCGATCCGATCCCGCGCGTCGTGGCCAGGCCGCAGTGGGAGACGGTGGAGTCGGGCCTCGTCCAGCGCATCCGCGCGCTCAACTGCTTCCTGGCCGACATCTACGGCGAGCAGCGCATCCTGGCGGAGGACGTCGTACCCCGCGCGCTGGTCGAGGGGTCGGCGGCGTATCGCCCCGAGATGCGCGGTATCCGGCCGCCCCACGGCGTCTACATCCACATCGGTGGCATCGACCTGATCCGCGACGCGGACGGCACCTTCACGGTGCTCGAGGACAACGTGCGCACGCCCTCGGGCGTCTCGTACGTGCTCGAGAACCGCATGATGATGAAGAAGGTGTTCCCCAGGATCTTCGGGCAGGCGCACGTGCAGGGCGTCGAGATGTATCCGACGAAGCTGCGCGAGGCGATGGCTGCGGTCTCGCCCTCGCCGGAGGGCAGCCGTAGCGTGGTGCTGACGCCCGGTCCCTTCAACTCGGCGTACTTCGAGCACAGCTTCCTGGCGCGGCGCATGGGGTGCGAACTCGTGCAGGGCAGCGATCTCTTCGTGGAGAATGAGCGCGTCTACGCAAAGACCACGCTCGGTCCCGAACGCGTGGACGTCATCTACCGACGAATCGACGACGACTTCCTCGACCCGGAGGCCTTCCGCAAGGACTCCATGCTGGGCGTACCCGGGCTGGTGCGCGCGTACGCCGCGGGGAACGTCGCCCTCGTGAACGCCATCGGCAATGGTGTCGCCGACGACAAGGGGATCTACCCCTACGTGCCGGACATGATCCGCTTCTACCTCTCCGAAGAGCCGATGCTGGCGCAGGTGAGGACGTATGTGTGCGCGCGTGACGAGGATCGCCGGTACGTACTCGACCACATCGGGGATCTCGTGATCAAGCCCGTGAACGAGGCGGGGGGCTATGGGTTGCTGATCGGCCCGAAGGCCAGCCGCAGCGAGCGGTCCGAGTTCAAGCGGCGGGTCGCCGAGCGGCCGCGCAACTACATCGCCCAGCCGCTGATCGAGCTGAGCACGTGCCCGACCTGGACGAAGCAGGGCATCGCGCCCCGCCGCGTCGATCTGAGGCCCTTCGTCGTGACGGGCTCGTCGAGCTGGGTGCTGCCGGGCGGGCTCACCCGTGTGGCGCTCGTGGAGGGGTCCTACGTGGTCAACTCGAGCCAGGGAGGTGGTGCGAAGGACACCTGGGTCGCCGATCCGGAGAGCCGCTCGTGATCTCGCGTGTGGCGGACAGCTGCTTCTGGACGACGCGCTACCTCGAACGCGTCGATACGATGGCGCGCCTGCTCGGCGTGAATGCGGCATTCCAGCTCGACGCCGCGGGGCCCGAGGCCGGGCAGTGGCGGCCACTCGTCATCGTGGCCGGCGCCGAGGAGGACTTCGTCGAGCGCCTCGGCGCGGACGTGATCGAAGACGGCGACCGCGTGCAGGAGTTCCTCACCTGGGACCGCGAGCAGCCGGTGTCGATCTACTCGTCGCTGCGGGCGGCGCGCGAGAATGCGCGCACCATTCGCGAGGTCATGAGCCTCGAGATGTGGGAGCAGCTGAACGATTTGTGGCTGTGGATCAACGACCGGTCGACGCGCAAGCTCTACGACCGCGACGCCGATGCGTTCTACGACCATCTGAGCAAGCAGGCCATGCTCTTCCACGGCATCGCCTACAGCACGATGCTGCACGAGGATCCCTTCGTCTTCATGAAGCTCGGTCGCTCGGTCGAACGCGTCGGCCAGACGGCGCGGATCCTCGACGTGAAGCACCACAGTCTGGGCGACACGCCGGACGACCGGGAGTCCACGGACGATGCGGCGGCCTGGCTCGCCATCCTGCGCTCGTGCTCGGCCTTCGAGCCCTTCTTCAAGCGAGCGGCGAACTCGTTGACGGGCCCGAACGTGCTCAAGTTCCTGCTCTTCGAGGACAGCTTCCCGCGCTCGGTGGCGCACAATCTGGCCCGCACGGGTGGCCTCTTCTCGCGCTTGTTCGTGGAAGACCCTCATGGGCGGGAGCGGCGCACCTGGAAGGTGCTGCAGCGGTTCCGGAGCGAGCTCTCCGAGATGCGCATCGAAGACGTGCTGGAACGGGGCATCCACGAGGTGCTCACCTGGGTCGTCGAGACCCAGGCCGAACTCGCTGGCGCGATCCACGACGACTATCTCGATCCCCCGATCGAGGCGCTGCGGCGGCGCGTGCAGGTGGGGATCAGCCAGAGCCAGCAGCAGGCCTGAGCGAGCGCGGGGCGCTACGCGTCCCCTCATTCCGCTGTGAGCGGCAGGCGTTCGAGGCGGCGCACGAAGATGCTGCGGGCGTGGATCGGAGGGTCGTCCCCTCGCAGGCGAAGCTGCCGGGTCGCCGAGAGCACCTCCTCGACCACCACGCGCGCCTCCAGACGGGCGAGGGGAGCGCCGACGCAGAAGTGCCGCCCCCTTCCGAAGCCCATGTGCTGCTTCGGGTGGGGCCGGTCCAGGCGAAGCGCGTCCGGGTCTTCGAGGACGTCGGGGTCGCGATTCGCGGCGGCCCAGACCAGCATCAGCCGGTCTCCCGGCCGGAGCTCGGCGCCTCCCAGCTCGCAGTGCCGCCGAACCGCCCGGTAGTGGAACTTGAACGGGGGCTCGAGGCGCACCGTCTCCTCGACGAAGCGCGGAACGAGTGCGGGGTCCACGCGCAGCGCGTCGGCCAGCGGCGGGTCCACCGCCAGCAGGCGCAGCGCCGTGCCGATCAACGCCGCCGTCGACTCGCCGCCGGCACCGAACATCACCAACGCGATGCCGATCGCCTGCGGGGTCGCGATCGCGCCCTCGCGTACGCCCCGCGCCAGGGCGTGGAGCAGCGGCGCCGCGGGGTCGCTGCGCGGGCTCTCCATCGCGATTGCGAGGTGGGATGCGAGGTATTCCACCATGCGGCCAGTCTCCGCCCCGAGCGCGACCAGTCGCGAGCGGCTCGCGTCGCCGGCGAGCATGTCGCCGCCCATCATCGCCCAGGTCCGGAAGCGCTCGACGTCGGAATCCGGAAGTCCCAGCAGGTGGGCGACCGCTCGAGCTGGGACCCGCTCCGCGATCGGAACGGAGTCGCCGCCGCCGGCAGCGAGGAACGGGCCCAGGGCCTCGCGGGTCCAACGCCGCAGGGGAGCCTCGAGCTCGGCGACCCGCTCGAAGGCGAGGCGCGGAAGCACGAGGCGCCGGTGCACGGCGTGGTCCGGCTCGTCCGCGGTGGCGATCACGTGGCTCGCACCGAGTGCAGGCAGCTCGAAGACCGTGAGGCGATCGTCGTCGCCCCGGACCAGCACGCCGGTCAGGTTCGCCGAGAAGTCCTGCTCTCGTCGCAGTGCCTCCTCGATCAGCGCCCACCTCGTGACCAGGTGAACGCCCGTGTCGCCCAACCGGGAGAGCGGGCGCTCTGCGCGCAGTCTCGCGAAGAAGGGGTGGGGGTCCTCGATCACATGGAGGGAGAGGAGCTCGCAGGGATCGTTCCCGGTGGTGGGAGCGCGCGCCATGGGCGTCCGATGATGCCATCCGGGCGTACGCCCTACGAGGGCTTCGCGCATCCAGGCGCCCTCGCTTCGAGCCCGGGTCGCGCGGTAAGCTCGATGGCGACATGCATGGACCCAGGATCGGTGTCGCCCTCGGTGGTGGAGGCGTGATCGGCAATGCCTATCTGACCGGCGCGCTCGAGGGCATCCGGCGCGTCTCGGGCTGGGATCCGGGGACTGCGACGGTCACGATTGGCACCTCCGCCGGCTCGGTGAACGGAGCGCTCTCGGCGCTTGGCATGCCCAGCGACCTGATGTTCCGCTACGTCTGCGGCGAGCAACTCTCCCCCGCGGAGGCGGAGGGCCTGCCCGAGGCGATCCGTCGCTTCCAGGACCACCCGGATCACGAGTGGACCGACCGCCTCTTTCCCCGCACCGGCGTCCTGCCGCGCCCTCTGTTCTCGAGCCCCCGCTCCGTGCTGCGGGGGCTGACGCGCCCCTGGGCCACGTCGCTCGAGCTCTTCGTGGCCGGTCTGCTCGGCGAGGGCTTCGTCTCGACGCGCACCATCGGCGAGCTGATCGAGATGGTCTGTCCCGTCGGCTGGCCGGAACGGAACTACTGGGCGGTGGCCGTCGATCTCGAGAGCGGTCGGCGCGTGGCCCTCGGGCGCCGCGACGCACCCCGCACCGACGTGTCCCGGGCGGTGCGCGCGTCGTGCGCGATTCCCGCCTTCTTCGCCCCGGTCCGCATCGGTGGACGGCGCTACGTGGACGGCGGCGTTTGGAGCGTCTCGAACCTCGACCTGCTGGCCGGACACGATCTCGACCTCGTCGTGTGCGTGAACCCGATGTCGAGTCTCGAGGGACGCTCCTACGAAGGGCCGGTGGATCGCTTCACCGGCACGGTCCACCGCCTCGAGCGGCGGGCGTGGGGGCGCTTCGGCCGGAGGCTCGGCTGGGAGCGCCGTCGGGTGGAGCGATCCGGCACGCCGGTGCTCCTGATCCAGCCCACCGCCGCCGACCTCGAGGTGATCCCCGTGAACCTGATGCGCGCCGAGGAGCGCAAGGCCGTCGCCGAGCGCGCCCTCGAGACCACCGTCGCCGGCCTCGAGACCCGTCGGGAGTGGCTCGAGCCCCTGCGCACCCTGCGGCGGGCCGCCAGGGCGGCCTAGTCGGGCGCGGCCGCTCGGATCACCTCCTCGAAGGACGCGCGCAACATCTCGCGGAACTCGCGCAGATCCGGCATGGCGGTGCCGTCCGCATCGATGCCCACATAGAGGCGTTGGTCGTAGCCGTAGAGGGCCACGCTCACCGGGCAGCGCGGCGCCAGCGGTGCGAAGGGGTAGCCCGCCGTGATTCGGGCTCCCGCGACGTAGCGGCGCTGCATGATTCCCGGCACGTTGGTCACGATCAGGTTCACGGCCTGACTGCTGGCGTGAGAGAGGTAGCGGAAGAGCGGACGGGGCAGCACGGCCAGCACCTCGGCGACCGAGGGCAGGTGCTCCACGAGGGGATGCGACTTGCGCTCCGCCATGCGTTCGTGGATCTCCCGGAAGCGAACGGTCGGGTCCTTCCGGCCCAGGGGGAGTCGGACCATGACGCCGGTGGCACGGTTGCCCGTGCCGGCCTGGAGGCCCTGCTCCGAACGGGGACGCTGGTTGATCGGCACCAGGGTCATGGCCTCCTCGACCCCGTCGTGGCCGTTCGCCCGGTGCCAGCTCCCGACGGCGCCGGCCACCGCCGTCAGCATCACGTCGATCATCTGCCCACCCAGGGCGGTCCGGGCCTTGCGCAGCGGCTCGAAGGGGAGATCGAAGCCGGAGAGATGGCGCGAGCGGCCAAAGTCGCGCAGCGGGGAGTCCGTCCGCTGGCCGAGGTCGGAGACGATGCCACTCACCACCTGTGCAGCCGTCCGCCATGAGGAGGGTTGCATGGCCGCCGTCCAGGCCAGCCGGCCCACGGCGCGTCCCCGCTCCAGGTCTTCCCGGACCCTGCGCCCGAGTGCGCTGGCGAGGCGCTCCGAGAGGTCCCGCTCCTCCCAGGGGCCGGGCGGCTGGAGCTCTTCCACGGGGGCCGGAGCCGCATCGGCCTCGGCGTCGGTCAGGGCAGCGAGGATCGCGTTGCCTCCGACGCCGTCCGCGACGCCGTGATGCAGGCGGAAGAAGAGCGCCGCGCCTTCTCCGGGGCCATCGAGCTCGATCAGCTCCCAGAGGGGCCGGCTGCGGTCGAAGGGGCGCTCGTAGATGGGGCCGAGGGTGTGGAAGAGATCGGCGGAGGTCGCGTGCTGGGGGGCGCCGTCGTCGTGGGACACGGCGTAGCGGCGGACATGGAAGTCGAGGTCGAAGGTCGGATCGTCCTCCCAGCGCGGGCGGGCGAGATCGAAGGGGGCGTCCACCACGCGCTGGCGCAGTCGCGGCACGGCCTCCACGGCACGGGCGACCGCCGCTCGCAGGCGGCCCGTGTGGGGCCGCCGGTCCAGGCACAGCAGCATCGCCATGGTGGTGCGCTGGCGAGGCTGGTCGCCCCACCAGAAGCCCAGATCCTCGCCGCTCAGCGGCTCCGACTGCGGACGTTCTCGGTTCTCGGCCACGCCTCGACTCCCGCGCCCATTGTAGTCGATCGGTCGCGACCCTAGCGGTCTGGATCGCGGTCGCGCAGGCTGTGCCGGGTGATACGGGCCCGCCTCCCCCGGTGTCGATCGAGGCGGGTGTGGGGATGGGCAGGGAACGGGGAGCGAGCGGGGTGGGTGACGAGAGGGCCAGCGTGTTCGAGGGCTTCGAGGTCGGAGCGGAGGTCTCGAAGCAGGACTACGAGTCGGTGGTTCCGGACCTGCGCGTCGAGCTCGTGAACATGCAGTACGACCTGCAGCAGGCGGACTTCGCGGTGCTGGTCGTGCTGGCGGGCGACGATCGCAAGGATGCGAACGAGATGCTGGACGTCCTCCACGAGTGGCTGGACGCGCGGTATCTGCATACTCATGTGTTCCTGCTGCCGAGGCAGGAGGAGCTCGAGTACCCGGACTACTGGCGCTACTGGCGTGCGATGCCGCCTGACGGACGCATCGGCATCCACGCGGGCGCATGGCCGCTGCGCGCGCTGGCCGAGCGAATCCTGGAGGAGGGGAGCCGCTCGAAGCTGGATCGTCGGATCGAGAGGATGAAGGCGCTCGAGCGCTGCCTCGCCGACGATGGAACCGTGCTGGTGAAGCTCTGGCTGCACCTCCCTGCGAAGCAGGCGAAGAAGCGGCTGAAGAAGGCGAAGAAGGACCCGGACCGCGAGCCCTACGTGGGCAAGGAGGACTGGGAGATCTACGAGCGCCGCGACGAGACGATGCCCGTCGCGGAGCGCCTGCTGCGCGAGACGCACACGCCCTGGGCGCCCTGGTCCATCGTCGAGTCCTCGAACTCGCGTCACCGCAATCTCGAGGTGGCGCGAACGATCCTCCAGGCCGTGCGGCAGCGACTCGATGGCGGGCCGGCACGCCGCTCCGAAGGGGCTCCCGTCGCTCCCCGACCGAGCGGGTCGAAGGTGCGGACCCTCGAAGACGTCGATCTCGGCGCGTCGCTCGAGCGCGAGGAGTATCGGGAGCGAATGGTCGAGCTCCAGGGGGAGCTGGCGCGCCGGGTTCGAAAGGCCCGGGGTCGTGTGGCGACGGTGCTGGCCTTCGAAGGGTGGGATGCGGCGGGGAAGGGAGGCGTCATCCGGCGCCTCACCCAGGCGATCTTCGCACGGGACTACCGTGTGATCCCCATCGCCGCGCCGACGGACGAGGAGCGGACCCATCACTATCTCTGGCGCTTCTGGCGCCGCATTCCGCGGAACGGCGAGATGGCGATCTTCGACCGCAGCTGGTACGGACGCGTCCTGGTCGAGCGGGTGGAGGGCTACGCGACCGAGGCGGAGTGGCGCCGCGCGTATGCGGAGATCAACGACTTCGAAGCGCAGCTCGTGGATCACGGCATGGTCTTCTGCAAGTTCTGGCTCCACCTCGATCCCGACGAGCAGCTCCGCCGCTTCCAGGCCCGCGAGAAGACGAGCTACAAGAAGTACAAGATCACGGACGACGACTACCGCAACCGGGAGAAGTGGAGCGCCTACACGGAGGCCGTGGACGAGATGGTGGCGCGCACCAGCACCGAGGCCGCTCCGTGGCACCTCGTGGCTGCCAACGACAAGAAGTGGGCGCGGATCCAGGTGCTCGATCGGGTCGTCCGGGCCCTCGAGGCGCGCGTGTAGCGCTCCTAGCCGCTCGGCGGGGCGATGCGCTTCCGGTAGACCGCCGCCGACCAGTAACTTCCGCTGGCCCAGAGCGGCCCGCGCCAGCCTGCGACGCGGAGCTCCCAGGCGATCATTGCATTCATCAGGCCGTGGCCGACGAGCAGCACCGAGCCGTGGTCGGCGGCGAGGCTCGCAAGCTTCTCGCGGGCCGCCCGTGCGCGTCGCCGCGCGCGGCCCGCGCTCTCCGTGCCGGAGGACCAGCCGAGGAACCAGCCCATGCGAGCCAGGGTCGCCCAGAGGTGGGGGTCGAGGCGCACGGGGCTCGCAGGTAGGCGGGGGAGCCCCGCCTCTCGGAAGACGCGCTCGGCCGGCCCCGATCTTCCGGGGGCGAGCGTGCGGAGCGACTCCACGGCGCGGGGCAGGTCGCTCGAGAGGACGTAGTCGGCGTTCGCGGCGATGCGCCGGACGCTGGCAGGCGGGGGCAGGGCCGGATCGATGCCGGCGCGGTCGTAGGCTTCGATCCAGCCTTCCAGCTGCTGTGCAGACACGGACGAGAGATCGACGGTCGGTCTCCCGTGTCGGACCAGGGCGATCCGGAGGGTGTGCGGCGAGCCTGGCGTGGGATTCATCGCCGCGAGGAGGGCGCGGGAGGAGGGTCGCGCTGGAGGATCGGGGACACCGGGCGCGGAACATACCGGGGCGGGAGTGCGATCGGAAGAGCGAAGCCGTGGCGTTCCGGTTCTCCCGACACCGGGCCGGGTGCTTGACGCTCCGCACGTGCGGGCCGGAGAATGGTCGCGAGTCGCCTCGGATCGGGAGGCGACGGGGGTCTCGGATGCTGTGCAGCGGATCATGCGCCCGCCGGCGGGCTCGGCGACTAGTCGTGGTCGCGTCGTCCGTCCTGGTCGCCTGCGGAGCGCCGTCGACCCCTGCGGATGGAGCGTCCGGCGAGAGCTCGGCGCCGAAGGTCCAGGTCCGGGACCCCCAGGCTCCGATCCATCCGCCGAAGCCTCGCAATGGGAAGCGCTTCGCCTACCGACGAGCCTACCGCTTCACCGAGGACTGGTTCAGCGCCAACATCCCGCACTGGGCGGCCATGCTCGAGCCGTACATGGGGAAGCCGGATCTGCGGTACCTGGAGGTGGGTGTCTACGAGGGCCGCTCCCTGCTCTGGATGATCGACCACGTGCTGACCGATCCCCGGTCGCGGGCCACCGGGATCGACATCCACATCCCAGAAAACCTGACCCACAACCTCGAGCTGAGCGGAGCGAGCGATCGCGTGACGATGCTCGTCGGGCCGTCCCAGATCGAGCTGCGCAAGCTCGCCGCCGGTAGCTTCGACGTCGTCTACATCGACGGATCCCACGCAGCGCAGGACGTCCTCGAGGACCTCGTCCTGTCGTGGCGATTGCTGCGGCCCGGGGGGCTGATGATCCTGGACGACTACGAGCACGATGGAGCCGAGACGACTGGAGGCACGCCCATGCCCGCGGAGCTTCTTCCTCGGATCGCCATCGATGCCTTCATCTCCGCTCAGCGCAGCTACGTGGCCCTGGTGAGGAAGGGCTATCAGGTGGCGCTTCGAAAGCGCCGGGGGGTGTGTCCCCGAGGCCCGTGGCAGTGCTCGAGCCTCGGACCCTACTCCTACGACTGGCGGCTACGCGTTCTCTATCGGGGGCAGGCCGACGTCCCGCTCTCGGAGTCAGAGCGGAAGATCGTGGAGCGACTCATCAAGGCGAAGCGGGGCGACGCGCAGACGCTGAGCCTCGATGGCAGCCTCCTCGAATCGCCCGAGCTCGAGGCACTCGACGCGCGTCTCGCGCTGGGCCTGCTGCGTTAGCCGCCCGGTGGGTCCGGAGTGGAGACGCCGCCGCCCGGGCGGCGACGTCCGGCGTCGCTGCGTAGAGCGGTGATCTGCGATCGCGCTCGACCGTCCGATCTCCGCTCGCCGTTGGGCTCGCTCCGCGCGCGATCTGCGATCGCGCTTGACCCTACCCGGTGCGGCGTCGGGTGCGTCCGTTTGTCGAGGGGCCGCGTCGGCTGTTCCGTGCACGTCCGCCGGAGCGGTCGGGCCGGGAGCCCCCGCGCGGAGCGCGGCGCGGCTCGGGCCTCTCGTCGGCGTCGGCTTCGAAGCCCTCGACCTGTCGCCGGGGGATCGGCGCATTGATCATGCGTTCGGTGGCTCGCACCCAGCCCCGATCCTCTCCGGTGACGAACGTCCAGGCCACGCCCTCCCGCTCCGAGCGACCGGTGCGTCCGATGCGGTGGGTGTAGGCCTCCGGCGTGGTCGGCACGTCGAAGTTGATCACGTGGGAGACGCCGCTCACGTCGATGCCGCGGGCGGCGATGTCCGTCGCCACCAGGACGTCGAAGCGACGCGAACGAAATCCCTGCATGGCGCGGTCGCGCTGGGACTGGGACATGTTGCCCTGGAGGGCGACCGCACGGTGACCGGCCTTGTCGAGCTGGTCGGCCAGGCGCCGGGCACGGTGCTTCGTGCGGGTGAAGACGATCGCCGACTCGCAGTCGTCACGCCCGAGCACGTGCTCGAGCAGGGCGCGCTTGCGGCGCTCGGCGACCGGATACAGCGCGTGGTCGATGGTGGAGGCAGGGGCCGCGTCGGCCAACTCGACCACGTGGGGATCCGTCAGGAGGTCGTCGGCCAGCCGTCGGATCTCCCTCGGCATCGTGGCCGAGAACAGCAGGTTCTGACGGCGCTTCGGCAGCGCGGCGAGGATGCGGCGGATGTCCGGCAGGAAGCCCATGTCGAACATGTGATCGGCCTCGTCGAGGACGAGGGTCTCGATCCGATCGAGGCGCAGCACGCGCTGCTGGAGCAGGTCGAGCAGACGACCCGGGCAGCCCACCAGGATGTCCGGGTGGTTGCGCAGCGCGTTCACCTGGCTGCGCATCGACACGCCGCCGAAGATGGTGACCATCTTCAGACGGGTGAATCGCGAGAGTGTGCGGATCTCGGCCGAGATCTGGGTGGCCAGCTCCCGGGTGGGGGCGACGATCAGGGCGCGAGGGCCGTTGCGGCGCTCGGCGAGGAGCCGGTCGAGCAGCGGCAGCGCGAAGGCAGCGGTCTTTCCGGTGCCCGTCTGGGCGAGGCCCAGCACGTCGCGGCCGTCCTGGCCGGCAGGAATGGTCTCGACCTGGATCGGTCGGGGAGTCTCGAAGCCCGCGGCGCGGATACCGCGCTCGAGGGCCTCGTGGAGCTCGAACCGGTCGAATCCGGTGGAGCCCAGGGTCGTTGAAGCAGACATGTAGAATTCGTTCTCCGCCGTACTCGTGCAGGCTTGGGCCCGTACGGAACGGCCGTACCCGTCTGGCCCACACAACAGCAAGGGGCGAGAGGGATTCGTTGGCGGCGCGACCTCAGGGGGAATATGAGAGGTCCTGTTGTTCGCCGCAGCCGGGCGGTCGCCCGATCCACAGTCAATTAGCCCGTCCGGTCGCTCCGCGCCACCCCCGCCCCATGATCACGCGCCCGTCTGGAGGGGCTGGGCCTCTCACGGCTCCGCTCGGAGTGTCTCCACGAGCGTCTCTGCCATGATCCGGTAGCCCTCCGCCCTCGGGTGCTGATCCGGATAGAGAAGCTCCTGGCAGCGCGGCTCCGGGCACAGCGCCTGGAAGTGTGCCTCGTGGTCGACGATCGGCCGGCCCGTCTCATTCGCCACGGCGCGCAGCTCCACGTTGGTGCTGCCGTAGGGCGCGAGTCGTGCCGGATAGGTCATGAACAGGACTCGGACGCCGTGCTCCTCCGCGCGCGCCGCGATGCGCTTCAGGTGTTGGCGGAGCTCTGGGGCGCCCTGTGGCGCCGGGTCGCGGGTCCAGGATGCGTCGATCTCCCGATCGCCGACCCGCAGCCGGGCTCGGCCGAACTCGAAGCCCTGACCGGACTCCTTCTCGTAGCTCACGCTGGCGGCTCCCAGGGCCGCATAGGCCAGGCGGAACAGGCGCGAGTGGCGTTCCAGCCACCCCCAGGCGCCGCCGGACTCCGAATCCGAGGCCTCGTCCTCGGCTGGCAGCGTCCACCAGTCGTTGGCTCCGAGCATCACGATCAGCAGGTCCGGGCGCACCGCGTCCAGCAGCACCGAGAGGTCACGGAGCGCGTGGGAGGAGTTGTTGCCCGGGAAGCCAGCGTTCGCGACCGAGATGGGATCCTCGGGGAATCGGACGTTCCAGAGCTCCTGCAGCTGGTCCGGGTAGGACTCGCCCTCCTCGACGTAGAGGCCGTAGGTATTGGAGTCGCCGATGGTGAGGATCCGTCTCTCCCCCAGGCTTGCGCTCCATGCCAGCGTCCGCTCCTTCGCGAGCACGAGCGCTGCGAGCTGGAGCAGGCCCTCCAGCAGCGCCACGCCCAGCACGAGCGCGAGCGTGGCCGCACCGACGCGTCGCAGGCCGCGAGGCTTCGGCGCCGTCACGGGATCGCCACCGGCTGGCCGGGGGCCCTTCGCGGGGCTGCTGCCCGCAGGTGCGCGCCGAGGGCGAGGTGGCCTCGGGGCTCGGGTCTGTTCGGTTCGTGGGATCGCATGGGTCAGAGGGGCCGGGTGGCGTCCTCGTCGAGGGTACGGATCCGGGCTTCCAGCAGCACCTGGTAGGCGAACATCTCGGGCCAGAGCCTCGCCAGGGCGTGATAGGCGCGGGCCATGCGACGGATCGCGCGGCTTCGCCCGGTGGATTCGAAGACGACCTCGAAGGGCAGGGCGGTGTAGCGCTCCGAGAGCACGTCGAAGCCGGCGCGCGCCACCTCGCGGCGGAAGGTGGCCCGCGTATACAGGTGGACGTGGGTGCGGTCGAGGACGCCACGCGGACCGTACTCGAAGCGCCCCGCCAGCAGCGAGAGCCGGTAGAACCAGAGGGCGATGTTCGGCGTCGAGATCAGGAGCCGACCCTCGGGCTTGAGGAAGCGGCGCGCGCTGCGCAGGAGCTGCTGCGCGTTGCGCACGTGCTCGATCACGTCGGCGATCACGACGTAGTCGAAGTCGCGACCCACGGGCAGCTCCAGCGGTCGCTCGAGGTCGCGAGGATGGTACTCGGCCAGCTCTTCACGCAGGGAGCCGGGAGGGCCCACATCCACGCCGATGGTGGTCACGCCGCGCTCGCGCAGAGGCGCCGCGAGCAGTCCCTGGGAGCAGCCGAGATCCAGGACCCGACTGCCGGGCCGGATCGCGGCGACGATCTGCATGTGCGAGCCCGTCTCGCTCTGCTTGAGCGTGTAGTGGGCGCCGCGGTCCACGATGTAGCGCCCGCGTCGCGTCACGTGGAGCTGGTGCAGGCGGTAGTCCAGGGCGGTGGTCCACGACCCCAGCAGGTGGCGGGCGCCGGCTCGGGCGCTGCGATCCTCCTGCCAGATCGGACGCACCGCGATCTCGCGAATCGACGCGCCCAGCGCGCGCAGCTGCAGCAGGATCTGGATGTCGAAGGTCTGATCGTCGGAGTTCAGCTCGAAGGGGACGTGTCGGAGCACGCGGGTGGGGTAGATCCGAAAGCTCGACGTGTAGTCGAGCAGGGAGAGCCCAAGGGTTCGATTCATCAGGCGATTTGCCAGCGAGAGCACGGTGCTCCGGGTCCAGGGCATCACGGTGCCTTCGACACTCGGGTCGGCGGCGAGGCGCGACGCGAAGACCGCGCCCTCCTCGTCCTGGGCCAGCGCCGCCAGCAGCTCCGGAAGGGCCTCGGGCGGGTGCGTGCCGTCGGCGCGCATCACGACGGCATGGTCGAGGCCCTCGCGAATGGCGTACGAGAAGGCGGTCTTGCGGTCGCCTCCATAGCCGTAGTGGCGCACCTCGGAGTGGAGCGAGAGGCGGACTGCGTGGCTCTCTGCGAGGGCCGCCAGCTCCGCGGGGCCCGGTGCCGCCGAGGCATCGCCGATCACGACGACGTCGCGGATGAGGTCCTCCGCCTCCTTGGGGATCCGATCCACCGCCTGGCGCACGTCGTCCGCATCCCGCGCCCCGAGCAGGAAGAGCCCGATCTGCGGAGTCGCGCCGCGCCGCGGGACCGGCGACTCGGCCGAGTCGCCCCTGCGGGGCGTCGGGGATGCGGGATCGGCCTGCATGCGGATGGGACGACGACTCCGAGGGAGAGGAGATCCAGCATACCCGCGACGGCCACCCGGAGGCGAGGGCACGGGGAGGGGGGCTGCGGACCGCGCGGTGGTCATGGTCCCGATTCGCGCGCAGACCTCAGTCTGCGTAGCCCAGGGCGCGGAGCTCGCGTCGCGTCTCCCCACCGATCTCCAGCGGCCGTCCGACGTCGGCTGCGGCTGCCTGGCGCGCCTGCTCCCGCACGGCACGCAGGAGCTCTGTGGGGATCGAGTCGGGCTCGAGGGGATCGCCCTCCCACGGGTCCCGATCCAGCCGGTACCCGCGGACGCTGCCGTCCCGCGCCACGACCGTCTTCCACGGCCAGCGGACGAGCGCCACGCCATCCGCCCTCGGGCGCAGGTGGTCCTCGAAGATGGGGTCGGGGTGGAGCTCTGCCAGGAGGTCGCGTCGGGGCAGAGACGCCCCGGCGAGCAATGGGCGCCCGCGCATGTCCGGATGCGGTGCAGCTCCCGCCAGGTCGAGGAGCGTCGGGGCCACGTCGAGCAGGTCGACCGGCTCGTCCCGGCGTTCGCCCTGGGTCGGTCGGCGCGCGTCGTGGATCACGAGAGGCACCTTCAACGACTCCCGATGCAGGGAGATGCCGTGGAAGAGGCCGCCGTGCTCGCCGAACTCCTCGCCGTGATCGGAGACGACGACGATGACGGCATCGCTTCCGAAGCCCCGTCGCTCGAGGGCCTCGATCAGCTGGCCGATGGCGTGATCCGTCGCCGCGATCTCGCCGTCGTAGAGGCTCCTCATGTGCTCGAGCTCCAACGCATCGGGAGTCTCGCCGGCGGTCCGCTCGACGACGTAGTCGGAGGTCGGTGTCGGGAACTGGTCGAGTCGGTGCTCGTCGGGGAGGAGTGCGCTGCGGAACGGCTCCGGGGGCAGGTAGCCCGCGTGCGGATCCATGTACTGGACGAAGAGGAAGAGTGGCACCTGCGGGTTCGCGGGCAGGCGAGCGAGCACCTCCCGGTTCACCTCCTGGGCACTGGGGGCCCGGAGCGCCACCGCGGGTGCGTCGTCGGCGGGAAGTCGCAGCAGCACGTCGCCCTCTCCCTCGGCGAGGTGCACCGACAGCACCTGGAAATCGTCGAAACCTCGGGCCAGTCCGGTCTGGGCGCTCACGTGGACGAAGTTCCCGGACACGCCGAGGGTGTGATACCCGGCGTCGCGGAGCCGCTCGGCCAGGGTCGGGAGGTCGTCCCGCAGCGCGCGGTCGAAGGCCACGGCGCCGTGCTCGGAGGGCGACCGCGAGGTGAACAGCGAGGCGACGGAAGGTCGCGTCCAGGAGCTGGGGGCGAAGGCGTTCGTGAAGGTCGTGCCGGAGCGGGCGAGCCGGTCGACGTTCGGTGACGTCGGCCGGGGATGACCGTAGGCGCCGAGGTGGTCGGCACGGAGCGTGTCGACCACGATCAGCACCAGGTGCGGCGGCGAGGCCTCGTCTCGCTGGCAGCCGCCGCAGACTCCGCTGATCAGGAGCCATCCCGCGATGGCGGGGACGAGGCGCCTCCGCATGATGGCGGATCCTAGCAGGGTGGTTGGAGGGCTCGGATCGGGCCGCGATCGGATCCGCGGGAGGGACCCGGTGCTCGGAGAAGCCACTTCCGGGGTAATATGCCCCATGGCCTCCCCCCGCGCGGCGCCAGCTGCCTCCGCGCGGAGGAACGGATCTTGCGATCGACCGGGGGCGAGGCCGCTGCTGGAACCTGGGGATCCGACCATGTCGCTCGCTGAAGTGCGGGGCGAAGACCCTCGATCCGTGGAGCTCGGCGATCTGCTCGATGAGCACGCCGAGCTCCGGGACGTGGTGGCGCAGCTCCGGGAGTCGAGGGATGTCTACGTCCTGAGCGGGCTGCTCCAGAGGCTTCACGACCTGCTCCAGGGCCACTTCGCTCGGGAGGAGTCGGCGCCGGCCATGCGCGAGCTGCTCGCGGCGGGGCCGGATCCGCTGATCGACGACCACCGCGACATCCTGCTGGCCCTCCGCGAGCTGATCGCTCGGGTCGAGCAGGGCGACGGCAGCATTCCCCCGGCCCAGCGTGGCGACGTCGAGGAGCTCCTCGGCCGCATCCACGAGCACGACGCGCGCGAGACCCGTCTGCTGGGAGGGCGCATCGACGCCGGGACCGCCTCCGCCGACGCCGTGGCGCTGGGGTCCTCGGCGCTCGAGGTGAACCTCCGTCGCACGGCCCTCGACGTGGCGATTCCGGCCGAGCACACGGTGCTGCTGGAGATCACCGCTGAGCGGTACGGAGTCCATCGGGAGACGCGGGAGCTGCTGCGGGAGATCAACCACCGCTATGTCGGTTGGTCCCAGACCCTCGACGAGCTGCACCGCCGCGCGACCGGCGACCTCGCTCTCTATCTCGCTCACGAGCGCGCCGACGAGGCTCTGCACGTCTTCTTCGGGCTCTATGCGAAGGTGGCGGAGCAGGCGGCCTCGGAGTCGATTCGCGAGACTGCGATTCGACGCTGGCTCTACTACCTCGAGAAGGTCGTGGAGGAATCCGGCGAGCGTCTCCCGGATCTGCTCCGGGTGCTTCAGCAGGCCGTCTCCCGCCTCGGCGCCGTTCTGAGCGGGAACGCCCGCCTCGCCGTCGTCACGTCGGCCCGCCTTCGCCAGTTCGCCGGCAAGCTGGTGGCGGCGGCGCCCGAGTCGGCGGGCCACGCGGTGGACCACACCCTGGATCTGCTCGCCCAGAGCCTGCGCCGCGTCTACGAGCGCTGGCTGGCCCACCCGGACCCCGTCGACCTCGCTGGCGAACTGACCGGCGCCCGGCCGGGAGCTGTCGTTCCGGAGGCGGTGGAGGCGATCTCCCACGCGCGACTCCGAGACCAGCTCGCCCGGCTCGATGACCTCACGCGCAGCGACGAGCCCCTGGCGGGCCACGCGGCGACTCTCCTGGGCCTGCTCGACGATGCCCGGATCGAGCGCGGCTATCTGGATGCGGCGGTCTCCATCGGATCATCGGTGGGCGGCGACGGGGGCCAGGTCGCGCGAATCCAATGGCTGATCCGGGTGCTCTCGCTCGAGGATCTCGCGGGGGTGCACCGCCAGGCCCTCGCGGAGATCCACCACGCCTACCGCGACGCGCTGCGCGATGCGGACCGGGAGCGCTTCGAGCGCCTGGTGCGCGAGATCCACGCTGGCCTGCGTCGCAGCAGTCTCGCCGGATCGCCTGCGGCCTTCAGCCTGATCTCGAAGATCGGCGTGGACGCGATGGCCAGCGGGGACCCCGAACGGATCGGCGTCGTCGTCGACGAGATGCTCGAGTGGGAGTTTCCCGGGCCCGGGTTCTCCGGCTTCACCGACGACTGGTCCGTGCGCGTGGATCCGGCCCATCTGCGGGCCGTCCGCGCCTTCCTGGAGGTGATCGGAGAGCGCCCGGAGCTGGCCCGCCCACTCGTCGCCGCGCTGGTCGTGCACCTCACGCTCGGCGGCGTCTTCGTGGCCGACACGGATCTCTTCCAGAAGGACGTGTCGGCGCTGCTCAACCGGCCCATCGGTCCGGTCTACCATCCGATCAAGCACCTGCTCGCGCTCTTCCCGGTCTACTTCAGCGACATCGGCGCCGAAGGCGAGCTGCGGGACGTGTCGTCGCGAATCGACGAGATCAGCGCGCGCAAGGATCCCCTCTGCCACTTCCTGCGCAAGCAGTGTCACGTCGAGAGCAATCCCCGCCTGCTCGACTTCATCGACGCCATCGGCGATTTCTTCGCGAGCGGCGATCCGGCTCCGCTCCGATCCTACGTGGCGGCTTCGCTCTTCGAGGTCCTCGACGTCCGACGCCCCGAGTTCCAGGCGATGCATGTCCTGCTCTCGAGCCTGGTGGGCGAGGATGGCTTCGGGGCCTGGATCTCGCGGGACTCGGCGGTGCTCGCGAAGGAGGTGTCGGAGGCCGATGCGCCGGCGGTCGCCAGGGAGAAGGTCCTGCTGCTGGTACGGCTCCGGGAGCTGGTCGGACAGAAGTACGAGCTCCGACACGACGACCTGCTCGAGCGGATGAGCGGCTTCCACGCCGTCCAGGACGAGGAGGTCGCGGCCCTTCGCGCGGCGATGGAAGGGGAACGCGACGAGGAGGCGCTCACCATCCTTCTCCCGATCCTCGAGCGTCTCAAGGAGATCATCACCGGCGAGGAGCAGACGGAGGGGCACGAGGAGATCTACAGGAAGCGCCACATCGCGGTGGGCATCCCCAGCATGTACGGACGCTATCGCGAGGAGAAGTTCGAGGCGGTGGGCCTCGGATTCCGGATCGAGTCGCTGGCCACCGCACTCTTCGAGCGCATGATCTCGGCAGACGCCCCGGAGTACGTCACCCGCGGCACCCTGTGCAGGACGGCCACCTGGCTTCGCCTGCTGCTGCGCGCCGTGCGCGTGGACGGCTGCGAGGCGAGGGGGGTCGCGATGGGAGTCGGCATGCTCGAGCAGGCACTGGCGACACCGGGAACGACGCTGGATCAGTACCTCAACGTCTTCCAGATCATCTCGCGCAGCATCGAGCAGCTGATCCGGATCCGCTTCGTGGACGTCTACAGCGATGTGACCGACCGGATCCTGTCGCGCGCGGCCGGGGGGGCAGGGGAAGAACGCGGCGCGAGCCACCCCGAGAACCTGAAGGCGTCGGAGGCCTTCCTGCGCGAACGCATCTCGAAGGCCTTCGGTGTCCAGTCACTCGATCGACTCGTGACGCGCACGATCCGGACCCTGGTCGACGCACGGGAGTCGCTCGGTCGGAGGACGCTGGACCTGCTGATGGGATTCGACCTGGATCGCTGCAGCGTGAGGATCGAGGCCGAGGGCGGCCCGCGCGACGGGGTGGTGTCGCTCGGGAACAAGGGTCACCTGATCAAGCGTCTGGCCGGCGCCGGGCTCCCGGTACCGGAGGGGTTCGTCCTGACGACCGAGCTGTTCCGCTGCCGCCAGGCCCTTCGCGATTGCGAGGGGCTGCGCAGCGACTTCCGGCGGCACCTCCGCAGGGAGATCGCGCGGCTCGAGGATCGCACCGGCTCGCGTTTCGGGCGGCCGGAGCAGCCGCTGCTGCTTTCCGTGCGATCGGCGGCAGCGGTGAGCATGCCCGGCGTGCTCGATACCTTCCTGAACGTGGGGATCAACGCGGAGATCGCGGAGGCGCTGGCGGCCCGCTCGGGAAGCCCGTGGGGCGCATACGACGCCTATCGCCGCTTCCTGCAGTTCTGGGGGATGGGCCATGGCATCGATCGCTCCCGATTCGACGCGCTGATGCGGCAGGTCAAGAGCGAGCTCGGAGCCTCGAAGAAGGCCGACATCCCTCCCGAGTGCATGCGCGACGTCGCGGATCGCTATCGGCGCCTGGTCGAGGCGGAGGGCATCGCGATCGCCGACGACCCCCTCGAACAGGTCGAGCGCTGCGTGGACCTCGTGCTGCGATCCTGGGATTCGGAGACGGCGCGGGCCTACCGGGCGGAGCTTGGCATCGCCGAGGATTGGGGAACGGCGGTGGTCGTCCAGGCCATGGTCTACGGAAACCTGGGCGAGCGGTCCGGAACCGGCGTTGTGCTGACCTCGGATGCCCCCGGCGCCCCGGGAGAGGTGCGCCTCCAGGGGGATTTCGTGGTCCAGACACAGGGCGACGACGTCGTGAGCGGCCTCGTCGAGACCTTTCCGGTGGGGGAGGCGCAGCGTCTCGAGGAGGGGATTCGCGGTACGCGCTCGCTGGAGCAGGACTTCCCCGGGATCTACGCGGCCCTCCTCGCCCACGCCCGCACCCTGGTTCGCGACGAGGGGATGTTCCATCAGGAAATCGAGTTCACCTTCGAGAGCGACGACCCGGAGGACCTCTACATCCTCCAGACGCGGGACAGCGTGATGGCGGCGGTCTCCTCGGTGATGGCCTTCGTCCCCGGCAAGGATCTGGAGCGCTCCAGGCTCGCCAGTGGCATCGGGGCCGGCGGAGGGGCGATCTCCGGTCGCCTCGCCCGGGACGCGGGAGACATCGAGGCGCTGCGCCAGCGCCACCCCGGCGATCCGATCATCCTGGTCCGACCCGACACCGTGCCCGACGACATCCCGCTGATCCTGCGTGTGGACGGCCTGATCACGGCCCTCGGTGGGGCCACGAGTCACGCGGCGCTGGTGGCCCAGCGTCTGGGTCGCAGCTGCGTGGTGGGGTGCCGGGAGCTCGATGTCTACGGCGACGGCGCCGCCGTCCGTCTCGGTGAGCGGGTCCTGCAGGTGGGCGATTGGGTCTCGATCAGCGGGATCGACGGATCCGTCTACGCCGGAAGACATCTCTCGAGCCTGGTGCGGCGGCGTCGGCTCGTCTGACCGCGAGGTCCGTGAAAACATCCCGCCAGCGAGCGTCGATCATGAACGGAGAGACAGTGAGCGCAAACACCCTGGGGATCAACGGCCTGGGCCGGATCGGAAAGCTCTCGGTCTGGCACCACGCGGCTCGCAAGCATTTCGCGGGCCTGGTGGTGAACCTGGGGCGCGAAGTGGGACGCGATCTCGACGCCGTATGCGGCGTCATCGAGAAGGACTCCACCTACGGCAGCGTGCACCGCTTCCTCTTCGGCGTGAACGCCGCGCCGTGCGTGCGGATCGTCGATCGCGAGAAGCGACTGCTGGAGGTCGCGGACGTGCCCGTGCGCATCCTCCAGGAGGCGAGGAACCCCCAGGACATCGACTGGCGGGCTCACGACGTGCGAATCGTCGTCGACACGACCGGGGCGTTCAACGACCCCACCCAGCCGATCGATCACCCCGGCGGCTCGCTGCGCGGGCATCTCGGGGCCGGCGCCGAGCGGGTGATCAACAGCGCCGCCTTCAAGCTGGCGGAGAAGACGGCGTCGATTCCGGAGGACGCCACCACGCTGATCTACGGCTGCAATCACGAGGGCTTCGACCCATCGCGGCACCAGGTGGTGTCTGCGGCGTCGTGTACGACGACGGCGCTGGCCCACATGGTCAAGCCGCTCCTCGATCAGCTCCACGGCTCGGCGATCATGACCGCGTCGATGAGCACCGTGCACGCCGCCACGAACACCCAGAGCGTGCTCGACTCGGTGCCGCGCCCCGGCGCGAAGGACCTGCGGCGCACGCGAAGCGTGCTCGGCAGCATCATCCTCACCTCGAGCAACGCCGCCGGGGCCCTCGAGCAGGTGATTCCGGAGATCCGGGAGATCGGCTTCATGGCGGACTCGGTCCGGGTCCCGATTCCGACCGAGTCGCTGATCATCCTGAACGTCACCTTCCAGTCGAGGATCGGGCCCGAGGGAGAGAGCTCGATCGACAAGGACATCCTGAACGGGATCTACCGGGCGGCAGCTTCCGGCACCCAGAAGGGGCTGCTCGTCTACAGCGAGGAGCAGAACGTTCCGGCCGACGTGACCGGCATGCGTGCGGCCGTGGTGATCGAGGCGGTGGAGACGCATACGCGCACGGGCTTCGCCGAGGTGGATCTCGCACAGGTTCCGGGCGTGAGCGAGGCCGTGATCCGGAGTCTGCCGAACTCCGAGATCCGGGTGCCGGTGACCCACGCCAAGGTCTTCGGCTGGTACGACAACGAGTACGGGAGCTACACGAATCTCCTGGGCGACCTGACGGTCCACATCGATCGGGTCTCGGACTAGGGATCCCCCATGGGCGCGCACGAGGATCGCGAGGAGGTCCCGCCGGAGCGGGGGCTGGCCGCGCTGATCGAGGTCGAGCGGCGTATCGAGCGAGACCTCGCCGAGGCGGGGGCCGAGGCCGAGCGCATCGTGGCGGCGGCTCGGGACGAGGTGCTGCACCGCAAGGAGGCGGCAGAGGGCGAGCTCCTGGCCGCCGTGGACGCGCTGCGCGAGCGAATCCTTCGCGAGTGCGAGGAGTCGGTTCGGGTCATCGATGCGCAGGCGAGCAGCGAGGCGGCGCGCTTCGAAGGCGTCGACGATCGGCGGGTCGAGGTGCTCGGCCGCTTCGTCGCGGAGCGGCTGGGCCGCGGCGGTGTCGCGGGATGATCGTCTCGATGCAGAAGCTGCGGATCATGGGCCCGCTGGGCCGTCTGCCCCGGGTGGTCGCCCGGCTCCAGGACCTCGGAGTGGTCCACCTCTGTCGTCCTCGTCTGGTCGAGCCGCTCGTCTCGGCGTGGATCGACGAGAAGCAGCAGCGCCACGCGGCGCAGGTCCGGGCGGCGCTCGAAGACGTGGAGGAGGCGCTGTCGCGACTGGGAGAGCCGACGCCGGCGGACGTGGCGAGGGCCGCCGAGGGCGTCTCGGACGTGCCGCAGAGCGTCAGGCTGGCTCGTCGGGCACGCCGCGCGACCACCGCGCTCTCGACGCGTCTCCAGGGTCTCGACGAGGAGCGGGAGGGGCTGGCCCGTCTGCAGCGGGTGCTCGAGGCCTTCGGGGGAACGAGGAGCCCGGGCGTGGAGACCCGTTCCTTCTTCCTGGTCCTGGCCGCCGGCGTGGCCGACGCCGAATCGCGGCTTCGGGATGCGCTCGAAGCGTCGATCGGCACGGCCTTCAGCATCGACGTCCGTCCCCTGGCTGTCGGGGATCGCGCGGCGGTCCTGGTGGTGCCCAGGGCGGAGGCCCAACGCATCGAGGCGTTGCTGCCGGAGCTCGGCGTGCACGAGCTCGACGTCCCGGAGGCGTATCGGACCGGGAGCGTCGAAGAGGGCGTGGGCCAGCTCGCGAGCCGCCTTCGGGAGATCGAGGGGGAGCGGGCGAAGCTCGGCCGGCTCCGCAGCGCACTGGCGGAGGAGTGGCGTCCCGCGCTGCACAGCGCTCGCGTCGTGCTCCACGACTGGCTGCTGGCCGTCGAGGCCCTGGCCGTGACCGCGGCGACGCCTCACGCCTTCGTCATCGAGGGCTGGCTGCCGGAGCCGGATCGCTCGGCGCTGGAGGAGGCGCTCGCCGCAGGGGAGGGCGGTGCCATCGCCATCGAGGAGGTGGCACGGGAGACCTGGTCGGCGAAGGACGTGCCCGTGGCGATCCGCAACCCGCCTCTCTTCCGCCCCTTCGAGGTGATCACGCGGCGGCTGCCGATGCCGCACTACGGAACCATGGATCCCACGCCCTTCGTGGCGGTCTTCTTCCCGATGTTCTTCGGCCTCATCCTCGGGGACCTGGCCTACGGCGCGCTGCTGCTCGCGATCGCGGCGATCGTCTGGGCGCGCTCGCGCGAGGGCGGCACGGCGCGCGCGGTCGCCCAGATCGGCGTGGCCTGCGGGGCCTTCGCGATGCTCTTCGGGCTCTGCTTCGGGGAGCTGCTGGGCGATCTCGGTCACCACTGGCTCGGGCTCCGGGCGCTCGCCTTCTCTCGCGACGAGGCCTTCATCCCCTTCCTCGCGCTGGTGCTCGCCATCGGCTTCGTCCACATCGTGCTGGGATTGCTGCTCGGCGCCTTCTCGGAGCTGCGCCTGGACCCCCGCCGCTCGCTGGGGCGCGGACTCGCGGCCCTCATGCTGGTGCTCACGCTGCTCCTGCTGCTGGCCGCGGTGAACGTGCTGCCCGACGCCTTCTTCACGCCGACCGCGGTGGGGCTGCTCGTCGCATTTCCCATCCTTCTGGCCCTCGAGGGGATGTCGGGCGCCGTGGAGCTGATTTCGCGCGTCTCGAACGTGCTCTCCTACGCGCGCATCATGGCCCTCGGAACCGCGTCGGTGATGCTGGCGGGGGTGGCCAATCAGCTCGCGGGAGCCTTCGGCAGCGTGGCGGTCGGCGTGCTGTTCGGGGCCCTCTTCCACCTCGTGAACTTCGGCCTCGGCGTGTTCAGTCCGACCGTCCACGCCCTGCGTCTCCACTTCGTCGAGTTCTTCGGGACCTTCTACAGCCCCGGTGGGCTCGTCTACCGCCCGTTCCGACACTGGCGCCCCGCGGACGCGGTCGCGCCTTCGGGCCCATGACGTGCGGGCGCGTCCACGAGGAGGATGGTGAGATGGAGCTGATTGCAGTCACGTTCGGTGCCGCACTCGCCGTGGGGCTGCCGGCACTCGCTACGGGCTGGGCGCAATCGCGTATCGGTCCGGCGGCGGCGGCGAGCCTGTCGGAGCGCCCGGAGCTCGGTGTCACGGCGATCCTGCTGATCGCGATCCCCGAGACGATGGCCATCCTCGGCTTCGTCGTCGCGGTGCTGATCCTGATGCGGAGCTGAGCCACGTGGGCATGGCAGAGCTGCGAAACGTCGTGGCCTCGCGCGGGCGCGAACGGGTCGCAACGCTGCGGCGCGATGCCGAGGCCGAGGCGTCTCGTCTGCTCGAGGCGGCGGAATCCGAGATCGGTCGGGAGACGACCCGCCGGCTCGAGGCCGCACGGGCGAGTATCGAGCGGGAGACCGGCGCCCGCATCGCCGCAGCGCGCGCGTCGGGGCGCCGCCGCGTGCTGCTCGCGCGAGAGGTACTGCTCGAGCGGGTGTTCGCGAAGGCCCTCGAGCTCGCGCAGGAGGAGCCGGCCGGGGCGGGAGCAGAGGGGTGGACCGTGCAGATCGAGCAGGCCGTCGCGCAGCTTCCACCCGGGCCGGTGACGCTCTTCTGCTCGCCTCGGGTGGCGGAGGCGATCGGCAACGATCTCGATCGCGACGGGCTTCGGATCGAGATCGATGGATCGCTCTGTGGCTTCCGCGCCGTCGGCGCAGAAGGTCGCGTGACGATCGATGCCAGCACCTCCGCCCTGCTCGAACGCGATCGACCCGCGCTGGCGATCGAGGTCCTGCGTCAGCTGACCGGGGAAGGGCGGCCGTGATGCCGGCGCTGGGGGACGTCGTGGCCCGGGCGCGCGGCCTGGTGCGCCATCTGCTGCCGGAGAGCGCGCTGGTGAGCCTGGCCCGATCCAGCGGGGCCGGCGCTCTGGCGGATGCCCTGGCCCGGGAGGGCTACCCGCGCGTCTCCGAGGAGCCCGCGCAGCCCCTCTCGGCGATAGAGGTCGTGGAGGCGGCCATCGAGCGGGAGACCGCCCGCCGACTCGGCGTGATCGCGCGCTGGCTGGGACCGCGTCGCGCGCTCTTCGTCGGCGTCTTCGAGGAGGAGGAGCGCCGTGTTCTTCGCATCCTGCTGAGGCGTGTCGCGTCGGGGACGATGGCGACCGGCCCGCGCCCGTCTACGGCGCTGCTGACCTCGCTCGGACGCCGCAGCCGGGAGGCGCTGGCGGGCGTCGCGGACGTCCCGGCCTTCGTGCGCGTCCTCGCGCGGGCGGGAAGCCCCCATGCCCCGCCGCTGATCGCCGCACTGCGGGCGGGGGAGTCGCGGCTCGTGGATCTCGAGGCCGCGCTCGATCGCAACTTCACGTGGCGTGCGCATGCCGCGGCCCGGCGCGCGGGAGGGGACCTGCTGGCATGGGTGGAGCAGAGCATCGATCTCGAGAACGTCTGGGCAGCGCTGCAGGCCGACGACGCCCACTTCCTAGAGGGTGGCGCGCGGCTCTCTCGCGATGCCTTCGAGACCGTGGCTCGCAAGCCCGGCGGATCGGAGCGGCGCGCAGACATCGCGCGGGTGTTCGCGACCGACCCCCTGGGCGAGATCTTCGCCGACGAGCGCGTGCCCCAGGCGGCGCTGGAGGGCCGTAGCCGGCTCGTCCGCAGGCGCGGGCTGGAGCGGACGGCGCGGCGTGATCCGCTGGGCCCGGCCGCCCTGCTCGAGCTGGTGATGCGATTGCGCGAGGAGCCCGCGCGGCTGCGGCGCATCGCCTGGGCCGTGGCGCAGGGCGTTTCCGAGGCGGCGCATGCCGAGGCCTGGACGGAGGTCGCGGCGTGACGGGGACGCTCCGCGTGGTGTGTCGGCCGGGTCTGCGCGATGGCTTCGCGCTCGCGGGGGTGCGCGCGCTGCCTGCCATGGACGGAGGCGAGACGGCGGCCCTGCTCGACGCGCTCGCCTCCCAGGACGAGGTCGGCGTCGTGCTGGTGGAGGAGAGCCTCTACGAGTCGCTTCCGGAGACGCGGCGTCGCGCCCTCGACCGCCGCATGCGGCCCCTGCTGGTGCCGTTCCCGGGTCCCCGGGCGGGCGAGACTCCGCTGGCGGACCTGCAGCTGGTCCAGCTGTTGCGGCGGGCCATCGGCTATCGGGTGCGGCTGTGACGAGCATGCCGCGTCTCGTCCGGGTGGTGGGCTCACTGGCCGAAGTGCGCCCCCTTGGCGACGCCTCGCTCTACGAGCGGGTCCGGGTGGGCCGCCGGCGCCTTCTGGGCGAGGTGATTCGGATCGAAGGCGAGACGGCCACGGTCGAGGTCTTCGAAGAGACGGCGGGGCTCTCCGTCGGCGAGCCGGTGGAGACCACCGGCGCGCCCCTCGAGGTGCGGCTCGGTCCCGGTCTGCTCGGGTCGGTGCTCGACGGCGTAGGACGTCCACTCGAGCGGATCGCCGAGTCCCAGGGCGACTTCCTGGCGCCGGGGGGCGAGGCCGAGAGCCTCGATGCGGAGCGTCGGTGGACCTTCGAGCCGCGCCGCCGCGTGGGCGACCCGGTGAGCGCCGGGGACGTGCTGGGTGTGGTGGCCGAGCGCCCGGGCTTCGAGCACCGGGTGATGCTGCCACCCCAGGTCGGGGGCCGGATCGCCGAGATCGCCGCCGGCGATCGCTGCGTCGACGAGCCGATCGGCGCTCTCGAGGATGGGAGGCCCCTCATGCTGGCTCAGGACTGGCCGGTGCGACGCGCGCGACCCGTGGCGTCGCGGCTTCCGGCGGACCGCCCCTTCGTCACGGGCCAGCGCGTATTCGACCTGCTCTTCCCGGTGGCGGAGGGTGGGAGCGTGGCGTTGCCCGGCGGATTCGGTACGGGCAAGACCGTGATCGAGCAGTCGCTGGCTCGCTTCGCCGAGGCGGACATCATCGTCTACGTCGGCTGCGGCGAGCGCGGGAACGAGATGGCCGACGTCCTCACCGAGTTCCCTCAGCTGGTCGACCCGCGCTCGGGCCGCTCGCTCATGGATCGCTCGGTCCTGGTGGTGAACACCTCGAACATGCCGGTCGCGGCCCGCGAGTCCTCGGTCTACCTGGGCATCACCATCGCCGAGTACTTCCGCGACATGGGCTACCGGGTCGCGTTGATGGCCGACTCCATCTCCCGCTGGGCGGAGGCCCTGCGCGAGATCGGCTCCCGACTGCGGGAGATGCCCGGCGAGGAGGGCTATCCCACCTACCTCTCGCATCGTCTCGGCCAGCTCTACGAGCGGGCCGGCCGCGTCCGCTGCGTGGGAGGCCCAGAGCGCGAGGGCGCGCTCACGGTGGTGAGCGCCGTGTCTCCACCCGGTGGCGACTTCTCCGAGCCGGTCACCCAGGCGTCGCTTCGGGTGGTCGGCGCCGTCTGGGCGCTGGATCCCAGGCTCGCCCAGGAGCGTCAGTTTCCGGCGGTGGACTGGGACACCTCCTACAGCCTGCACGCGGAGGAGACCTCCGGGGGGTTCGAGGCGCTCGGCGGGGCGGACTGGTCGGACCTTCGCCACGAGGTGCTGGGCCTGCTCCAGCGCGAGCGCGAGCTCGAGGAGATCGTGGGACTCGTCGGCCGGGATGCTCTCGACGACGCGGACCGTCTGCTCCTGGCGAGCGCGCGGATGGTGCGAGAGCTGGTGATCGGTCAGAGCGCCTTCGATCCGAACGACGCCTCTTCCCCGATCGCGAAGACCCACGCGCTGGCCTCGCTGGTGACCCGTCTCCACCGGGTCGGCAAGCAGCTGCTGGCCGCGGGCGTTCCGCTCGAGGAGATCGATCTCCCCGCGTTGCGGCGGGCCATCGCGGGGGTGCGAGACGCGGCACCCGGTGCCTTTGCCGACGCCCGGGCGCTTGCGGAGGCGGCCGTGGCGGCGCTGTCCGACGGCCTGCCGGGGGATGGGTGATGGATCTCCCCCGGATCCATCACGGCGCTCGGGCTCTTGCCGGCCCCCTGCTCTACGTGGGCGACACCGAGAGCGCGGTGCTCGGTGAGTGGGCGAGCATCGAGGTGCCCGGTCAGGCGCCGCGCCGGGGTCAGGTCATCGAGGTCGGCCGCGAGGTGAGCGTCGTGCAGGTGCTCGAGGAGACCCTCGGG
>Ga0209536_100002780_pt1 | contig 28446 bp, 25 predicted proteins | sample DeeMarSeWOR28_12_FD_187461 | JGI IMG/M metagenome (GOLD analysis project Ga0209536, IMG submission 187461) | Marine sediment microbial communities from White Oak River estuary, North Carolina - WOR-2-8_12 (SPAdes) (version 2) | ecosystem: Environmental > Aquatic > Marine > Intertidal zone >... | reverse complement strand
TGACACGTGAGACATGCCCTATTATCAGCCCTTTCGGATAAATCCCGTCAAGGCCCGATGTTATTACCGTTTCCCCGATCTTGACGTCTACTTCCTTTGATATGTACTGGAGCGTGCATGTGTCTTCTCCGCTGCCCTGAAGGATGCCCTCGATCCTTGATGGCTGGAGCCTTACCGATACAGATGAGTTAACATCGGTTATAAGAGTAACATTTGCGCTATTCTTCAATAACCTCCGGACCCTTCCAACAGGACCAAGAGGCGTAACAGCCACCATGTTTTTTTCAATTCCGGACGTTACCCCCTTGTTGATCCATATTGTCTGAAACCAGTTTGTCGGATCTCGTGCAAATACACTGGACGTCGTCACATAATTCCGGTTTTCGTTTTTCAATTTGAGAATCTGTTTCAGCCTTTCATTTTCAAGCTGCACTTCAACAAAATCATTTTTCTCCTGCTCAAGTTGATGTATTTTTTCGAGCAGTTTCCTGTTTTCTTCTTCTTTCCCTGCAATCATGATATAGGCATTGAACGCGTTTCTGATGCCATGCATGACGGCAGTGGTCCCCTGCTGAATGAGTGTTAAAGGATAGAGTGCAGTATCGATGAAACGGCTTTTACCTTTGATACTTTGGAATGTAAGCAGACCAAAAATGAGAAGGATAAATATCGCGAAAAGAAATAGCTTCTTTTTTAACATCCCCTTTTGAGCATCATATTGAAACCCTTCTCAAAATATCCAGGTCATCCAGGACTTTTCCGACTCCCTTGACTACTGCGAGGAGAGGGTCTTCAGCAACAATGACAGGAAGGCTCGTTTCATGCCTGATAAGCGCATCCAGTCCTCGTAACAGAGCGCCTCCGCCGGCCAGGACAATCCCCCTGTCAACGATATCGGAGGCAAGTTCGGGGGGAGTATTTTCGAGCGCCACCTTTATCGCGTTTATAATTACCATTACGGTTTCATTGATCGCTTCCCGAATTTCATCTTCAAAAATGGTGATGGTCTTTGGAATGCCGGACACAAGATCACGTCCCTTGATCTCCATGGACCGGTTATCGTCATCAATTTTAAAGGCCGAGCCGATCTTACTTTTGATAAGCTCGGCCGTCCTGTCGCCGATAAGGATACGCCCTTTGTTCTTTATATGGCTGACGATATCTTCATCCAGCTTATCACCGCCCATTCTCACTGCCTTGCTGTACACGACACCATGCAATGAGATAACCGCAACATCGGTTGTTCCGCCGCCTATATCGACGATCATGTTGCCGGAGGGCTCTCCAATCGGAAGACCCACACCAAGCGCAGCAGCCATCGGCTCTTCTATCAGATAAATTTCCCGTGCTCCTGAAGCCTGGGCAGCGTCCTTGACCGCTCTCTGTTCGACCTGCGTGATTCCGGAGGGAACGCCAATGGCAATCCTTGGAGAAATAAAGCTTTTCCTGTTATGGACCTTTCGTATGAAATACTTCAGCATCTCACCGGTCTTGTCAAAATCTGCGATGACGCCCTCTTTCAGCGGTCTCATCGCAATGATATTGGCCGGAGTCCTGCCAAGCATTTTCTGTGCCTCTTTACCGACCGCGATAACCTTGTCCCGCTGGATTGCAACCACCGAGGGTTCATTGCAGACAATACCTTTCCCTTTTGCAAAAACGAGTGTATTGGCAGTCCCAAGATCAACGGCCAGATCATTAGAAAACCATCCGAGAATCTTATGTATCATTTACCCTCCCCTGTTCTTCTTCAACAACCTGCGTATTGGCAATCTCATCACCAAGCCTTTTCCTGTTATCGCTTCCTATGATAACCAGGGTTTCAAATGCAAGGACTACGACGATAATAATAAATGACATGAGCCAGCCGATGAGAGGGATGGCCCCGAAAATGCCGCACAGGATATACGCGATTGCAAAAGGGAAGTTCCTGAAGATGGATTCTTTATAGCCGCACTGGGAGTCGTCATTAAGAACCACTTTCAGGCCGATCAATTTCTTACCGACGCTCCTTCCATCAAATAAGCCGTCAGCAATCAGAAGATATACCAGTCCCGCAAAATAACCGATCGACGGAATGATTTCATAGAGGGCCACAACAATAATGAAATCAATCGTTCTGGCTATAAACCGGTTAAAGAAACTCGCCGCGGTCAATTCCTTTTGTCCCTTCACGGACTCCTCATGCAGTGGTTCTGTTTCACTCATAATAAATCCCATCCATACTAACAGATAAGCTGTCTTATTTCAATTAACAGTATATTTTAAAAGCCTTTAAATTATCAATAGAATCAGGTCAATCCATGGCGATCTCTGCTTCTCATGATTTCAGACATGGAACTGTATAAGAATTTATACGACACATCTGAAAAAGAGTTTAGAGTCAGGAATAAGGAGTCAAGGCAGGATTAAGGTAAGTTGACCGGAAAGCCCGTGTTGCGGCGGGCATTTTCCAACAGAGTCCGGGCATATTTTTTTTCAAGCCTGAAATCATATTTATCAGCCAGTTGAGCTGACTTCACAAACGCATCTATTCCCTTTTTTTTCTTTCCTTCCAGGTAATCAAGCTCACCGATACCCTGATTACAATATACAATGCCTCTTGGATCTTTCGTTTGTTTAAAAAAAGCAGCAGACTCAAGAAAGCTTTTTCTCGCTTTATCCGCCTCCCCGAGCATCTTATAGGTCGTACCAACGCTCCAGAGTGTATATGCATAGCTGACCCGGTCGCCGATCTTTTTATAGAGGGCCTCTGCTTTCCTGAAATAATCGAGGGCCTTTTTGTAATCGCCATGCATCCGGCGGGCATTTCCAAGGCCGCAGTATGAATAAGCCAGTCCAAAGCGGTCCTGAAGCCTCTCAAACATCCTGTTTGCCATCCTGTAATATTTCTCCGAATCATCGAACCTGCATGCAACTCTGGAACTCCCCCCGAGTCCGCAGTAAGAATAGGCCATTCCGGACCTGTCCCTGAGCGCCCGGAATCCTTCCAATGCCTCATAAAACGTCTGTACAGCTTTCTTTACATCTCCCTTTATCCTGAACGTGCCGGCCCTCGCCCATAACGCAAACACTTTTCCGCGCCGGTCATGAATTGTCCCGTACATCCTGAAAGCCCTGTTTATGCAGGCCATTGCATCTCTCCAGTTGCCGAGCGCTCTCACCGAGAGGCCAAGTCCTGTCAATGCATCGGCTGCTGCATAATATTCATCAAGAGATTCTGCAAGCGCCAGACCCTCGTCATAATGAGTCTTTGCACTGATAAAATCGCCTTTCGCCCTGAATGTATCACCTAAACAAAGATGGCAGTCCAGAATCCCCTGGACATCCGAATCTTTCCTGAAAGCGGTGAGGGCCTTTTTATAAAGCACAATCGCCTTCGCATATTCAGCCTGCTGCCTGTACTTCTCAGCCTTTTCAAAAAAATTGTCTTTCATATTGTTACGTCTAACCACTCCCGGTGTGGACAGAACATTGTCCACACCGGGAGTGGTCTGTGGACTTCTTACTGCTTGCTTTTTTTCAGCAGCATCGTTCCCTTACCTTCTTGACGGTCCCGGCATAGTCTCCTGAATTGTAAAAAGCGCTTCCCATAACTACAATATCCGCCCCTGCCCTGACAACATCAGACACATTATCAGTGTTGACGCCGCCGTCAACCTCAATGTCGATCTTAAGCTTCCTCTCGACGATAATATGCTTGAGCATTTCAATTTTGGAAAGGGCTTCAGGAATAAATTTTTGTCCTCCAAAACCGGGATTAACTGACATCACCAGGACCATATCAATATAAGGCAGAATCAAGTCAATATTACTGACCGGTGTCGCAGGGTTAAGAGAGACCGCAGCCCTGACGCCGCATTCTCTTATATTCTGGATGGTCCTGTGCAGGTGAACACTCGCCTCCTCATGGACCGTAATAATATCCGCACCGCTCTCTGCAAATTCCCTGATGTATTTGTCAGGGTCCTCTATCATGAGATGTACGTCAAGTGGCACAGATGCGGCTTTGCGGGCTGCCTTTACAACAAGCGGCCCGATCGTAATGTTCGGGACAAAGTGACCATCCATAACATCTACATGAATGAAATCAGCCCCTGCTTTCTCTGCATCCCTGATCTCATCCCCCAGTCTCGAAAAATCCGCTGACAAAATAGACGGCGCGATTTTTACCATTCAAGTCCTCCTTACAATATATCGTCCTGCTGTCTTCGACTTTCTGCCTGCTGAATTCTGACTACTGACTATTTATTTTATCAGAACCACATTCCCCAGCCCCGGCCGAGCGTAACCTCAACAGAATCGCCCTTCTGCACGGCGACGCCCGCCTCCGGCTTCTGAAAAATTATCCTGCCGCCTTTCCCCTTTTCTGCCAGTTGAATACCAAGCTCGCCAGCCAGTATTCTTGCATCGTCTACCGTCATGTTCACAAACGACGGACACCGATACGATACCTCATACGGACCAAGGCTGACAAGAAAATGTATTTCATTACTGTCAATATTTCCGGGCAGCGGTCTCTGCGCTACTATCTTACCTTTTTCCACACTGTCTGAATGAACAGGAGTTATTTTTTTGATTTGAATGCCGAGGTTGACCAGCGTCAGCTTTGCATCATCAAGAAGCTGCCCCTCAAAGGAAGGCATTGAGTAGATTGCGGTTCCCCTGCTCACCACAACCCCAACTTCACTCCCGATCCTGACCTTTTGCCCCGGTTCAATGCTCTGCGCTATAATGTTGCCTTCCATAATTTCTTCATGATGTTCTTTCCGTTCAATATTCAGAAACAATTTTCTTTTGTTCAGCATCTCCGCAGCTTCTGTAACGCTCTTCCCGACCATTGACGGCACGTGGCTTGTCTCGTCAAAATTGACAACCTCAAAAACAAGCAGCACCGCTATTACTCCGACCGCAACAAATGCAATAAAGTAGGTTAAGATCTTAACGTAATTCTTCATGAATCATGAAACCTCATACCTTCCCGTAAGGTTCTCCCCTGAAGGAACGACCGCACCGGCATGACCGGTTTTCCTGACGGCTGAAGTTCCAGTATGGCAATCTTTCCCGACCCCGTACTGACGATAAGCTCATTCCTCGTCGCCGTAACAATCATGCCTGCATCTTCTTCCCTGTGCGCCTGATTGTGTTCGCCCTCTGTCTCAACCGGTGCCCCTTTCAGGATCCTGATTCTTTTTCCCTCAAGAAAAGTGTAGGCACCCGGCCATGGGTTCATGCCTCTGATAAACTGAAACAGTTCTTTTGCAGTTTTTGACCACGCAATCAGCGCATCGGTTTTTTTAAGAGGAGGCGCATAGCTTACTTTACCAGCCTGAGGCCGTGGAATCAACGTTCCTTTTTCAATACCTTCCAACGCAGAAATCAGTAATTGCGCACCCGCTTCTGCGAGTTTAAGAGAAAGACTGCCGGCTGTGTCATCGTCGAGTATGTCCATCTCTTTCTTCAGAAGCACCGGCCCGGTGTCCATACCTTCATCCATGAACATTATGCTTATACCCGTTTTTTTTTCACCATTCACGATCGCCCAGTTTATTGGCGCTGCCCCGCGGTAGTCAGGCAGCAACGAGGCGTGCACATTGATACACCCGTAGTTTGGCAAATGCAATATCCTGGACGGAAGTATCTGCCCATACGCCACGACCACAATTGCAGAAGGATTGAACACTTCCAGCTCCCTGATAAAATCATCGTCTCTCACTCGCTGCGGCTGCAGGACCCTGATACCATTCTTTTCTGCTTCAAGCTTCACAGGGCAGGACCTGACCTGCCTGCCGCGTCCAGCCTGCCTGTCCGGCTGCGTGACGACTGCAGTGATTTCATAACCGGCATTGATCAATCGAACCAGTGATGGAACGGCAAATTCCGGGGTGCCAAAGAAAATAATTTTCACAGGCATTCCTCCACTTTCTTATGAAAAACTGTCATCTCAATGACAAATCAGGCTTTCATCAAAAATCGCGGATAAAGTACCAAAGAGCAACTGCCAAATTTCAGATAAATTATAAATATTAAACATCCATTCCTGAAAAACTCATCTTTGTTCTTTGTGGTTATTGTGACTTGGAATTTATTTCTTATTTGATTTTTGGGATTTGGAATTTTGACATTTTGGAAGAGATTAGTCAATTGAAACGTGGATGAGAAATTTCTCCTGTTTTATTCATTGCCAGGCGCATGTTCCCGCGCGAAACGCTTCTTAAAGAACTCTTTTTTAATTCTTCCTATTCTGTCAATGAATAAGAAGCCATTCAGGTGATCAATTTCATGCTGGAGCGCCTTTGCAAGAAGTCCCTCTGCATCAATTTCAAGAGGCTGCTGCTCTCTGTCAAGCCCTTTTACCCTGACCTTGCTCGCTCTTTTGACGATAGTCGTATATTCAGGAATGCTGAGGCATCCCTCTTCAGAGGCCTCCTCCCCTTCCTTATGCACAATCTCAGGATTGATGATTACAATGAGGGAACTCTTCTCAGCATTTCCTACGCTCACATCAATTACAGCAACCTGTTTGCAGATACCAACCTGATTTGCCGCAAGCCCGACTCCCGGAGCAGCATACATCGTTTCAATCATATCGTCAATCAGTTTCTGGAGTTCTTGATTGAACTCAGAAACCGTCTGGGTTTTCTCCCTTAATATTTTTTCGGGATACTTTTTTATCTCGAGAACAGCCATATTTTAATGTAATCAATTTTCAGGCCAAATAACAAGACTACTTCATAGAGTTTTCAGTTGTCGGTTGTCAGATGCCAGTATAACTGCTTTAAACAGATAACAAACAGTATCGTGGTCCATTCATGCCGAGATTAGGGATTCCAGAGGTTAATGGTTGTTCGTTGTCTTTATTAGTCTGAAAACTGACAACTGAAAACTTGTTCCTAACCCGGTTCACCCTAACACTGGCACAACTCATCGGCCTGTTTTTTAAGGGCAGCCGCCTTCTTTTCAGGAAGAGACAGAATATGTCTGATATCCCGAACATTCATCGACACAAGATCTTTGAGCAAGATGATATTTTCTTTTAAAAGTCTGGATATGAGACCGGACTGTATTCCTGAAACTATTGTCACAGGATACAGCCTCTTATCTTCTATCATCTTTTCAAGACTGTCATCATCAGGATATCCCCAGCTCCTGACACCATATTTATTACATTCTGCATATTTAAGGGCGTCATCGGTCAATCGAGTGTTTGTAACCAGCCAGCCCCTGAATCTTCTGTCAGGATACCTGGCAGCCATAGCCGGAGTCAGATCCCGAAACCGGGATTCTACATACATGGCCACCTTGACATCTACTGTCGTACCCGGTTTATTGTGATATTTGCATTCAACAAAGTTTACCTCTTTATCATTAACAGCGATGACATCAATTTCATGATTGACACATCTCCCCTGGATTATGCTGCCGGTCTGTGTCTCATATCCATAACTTTTCAGTAAAAAGCTGTAGTACTTTTCGAATGGATATCCCGTCGGGCCAAGCCTGAAGAGCGCGCGTTTTAAAGAGTATCTTAACCCCGAAGCGTGATTTAACTGCCTCAGATATTTTCTGGCAAGCCTGTAAATTTTTTTTGTACTTGCCAGCGGGGCGATCTCAAGCATAATCCGGTCTATGATTTCCGAAGCCAATTCTTCGCTGGCCCCTGACCTCAAAAGAGAATTTCTCAATTTTTCAGTATTGATATCCTCTGTTTTCCCCGATGCCTTCGTAATTTGAATCGTCATGAAAGACCCAATAACCCTCTGTTACTAAAAGCCAATATTTAGGCAGAGCATAACGCCTTTATTTTCATTATCTTAACGATACAGGATAGGAATAGCAAAATATAAATAATTTTTAACTTTTTATAAGTAACTGCATTAAAAGTTCTCGATTAGTTAAAATAGTGAATATTTTTTATTTAGCGCACGGCACCCATAGGATGTATGAAATCAGTTTTACATTTCCCATAATTGCATGGGAGATTCCCTGACAATACATGGTGCTGATTACTGAAAGTCTTGCCACAAAACTAAAGGAGTTATAACGTGAAACTGGTCCAGATTTTAATCGCCGCATGCATTATTCTCTCAGGCGTTTCATACGCTGCAGAACTGACAATCGGCCTGATCCCTGAGCAGAATGTCTTTAAACAAATGAAGAGATATAAACCGCTTGGCAAATATCTCGAGGAAAAGACCAAGAACAAAATCAGTTTCACAATTCTGTCGCGGTACGGAAACATCATCGAGAGTTTTGATAAAATGAAGCTTGACGGTGCGTTCTGGGGAAGTTTTACCGGGGCCATGGCCATTGTAAAGTTAGGGATTAAGCCAATTGCAAGGCCGGTGAACAGGGACGGGACATCTACATACCATGGTTACATTCTCGTTCGAAAAGACAGCGGCATAAAGAACGTAGCCGACATGCAAGGGAAAGTCATCGCTTTCGTAGAAAGAGCCACCACAGCAGGCTATATATTTCCGAGGTCGTATTTTAATAAACACGGCATCAAAGATATAAATACCTATTTTAAGGAGTACTATTTTACGGGGAGTCATGATGCAGCGATTCACGCGGTTCTTGATAAAAAGGCAGACATCGCATGTGCTAAAAATACCGTATATGAAATACTCTCACGTGATGACAAAAGGATAAAGGACGAGTTGATGATTATCGCGCGGTCACCGGATGTCCCTTCAAACGGTCTCGGGCTTCGGCAGCACCTTGCATTTGACATCAAGGCTGACATCAAGGAAACGCTCCTCGAAATGCATAAGGACCCCAAAGGCAAACTAGTGCTCGAGGAATTCGGGGTCGTTCAATTCATTGAAACGACCGAGGCCGATTATGCACCGGTGTTTGAGATTGCAGAGAGTGCCGGCATCAACCTGAAGGACTATGAGTACATAAATAAATAAGGGACTGCCTTTATAAATGAGACGCAAGATAATTCTATCGCTGTTTGCACTTCTTGTCTTTATGGCATCCGGCACAGTTATCGCTGTGCTGTATATGGCCAGTAATACATCCCAGCTGAAAAATATTATCATGCTCCATGAAATTGAGGAGCTGAGAAGGTCACTAATAATAAAGATCCAGAATGTCCAGACAAATCTGTATACGGTGAAACCGGACTATTCCCGTGATTTTGATTTTATTGTCAATGAAGCGAGTGACCTCAATGAAACCGCCCGGAAGTGTTCCTCGTGTCATCACAAACCAGACCTTGCCAGGCAGATAGAAACGGTCCAGTCACGCATTAAGGATTATGAGACTTCTTTGAGTTACTATCTTACTGCCTCTGCAAACGCTGACAGGATAGCAAAACTGAAGCTGGATTCTGCTTCAATCGGGAGCGAACTGATTAAATTGGCGGAAGACATGTCACATAGCGCAACCAAAAACCTTGCCGGACTGACTGTGGACACTATGAAACGGATGAATCACGTTACAACGATTCTGTTGATAACAATTGTGGTCACGTTTATTCTCGGCATCCTGGTCTCTGTAAATCTCGCCCGTTCGATAACGAACCCTGTCAATGAACTGGTCAATGCAACGCGGATGATCGGATCAGGTGAGTACGGCTCTACCATTGATTATAAGGACAAGACAGAGCTTGGTGAACTGGCGGAACATTTTAACTTCATGAGTGTGGCCATTAAAGACGGCTATGACAAGATTCAGAAAGAAATGACGGAGCGCCAGCATGCAGAAGAGGCCCTGCGTACCAGTGAAGAAAAGTTCCGAACATTTTTTAAAGCTTCTCCTGTCGGCATATTGATTTATCCGGTAGGCCCCAACCCGTTCAGCAGGCTCCTGAAGCATTCAATGTTTAACACTGCATTTCACTCTTTTTTCGGATATACCGGCGATGAGTTGAACACCAAATCAATTATGGATCTCTCGTACCCTGAAGACATTGCGAGAAATATAGACCTGATTCATGAACTGATGGAAGGAAGTCGGGACAGCTATTCCATGGAAAAAAGATATATAAACAAGAATGGTGATATTATCTGGGGATATCTGAACGTTACCGCTCTCCGGGACATGCGGAACAAACCCTCTCAAATCATGACCACCCTTGTGGATATAACGGAACGTAAAAAAATGGAAGAAGAGCAGATCAAACTTGAAAAACTCGAGTCTGTCGGCATCCTGGCCGGCGGCATCGCTCATGATTTCAATAATATTCTTACATCCATTATCGTGAATATCGCACGGGCAAAGATGTCTCCAAATTTCGAAAAATTATTTGAGATACTGACAGAAGTAGAAAGTGCATGCAAGCGGGCAAAGGAGCTGACAAACAGACTTATAACTTTTTCAAAAGGCGGCGTACCCGTCAAGAAACTCAGCTTCATTACGGATCATTTAAAAGACTCAACGCTCTTTGCATTGAAAGGCTCAAACATTAAAAGTGAATTTGACATACCAGATGACCTCTGGCCGGTAAACGTCGATGTCGGACAGATAAATCAGGTTATATTAAACCTCGTGATAAATGCCAAGCAGGCCATGCCGGATACCGGCTCAATTCATGTGCTCGCTAAAAATATCAACGCTGATGCGCAAAACATCTATCCGTTTTCCGGCCAGGATTACATAAAAATTGTATTTAAGGATAACGGGAGCGGGATTTCAAAAGACCATATAAACAAGATATTTGATCCCTATTTCACGACCAAAAAGAAAGGCAGCGGGCTCGGGCTTTCAAGTGCATATTCCATTATAAAAAATCATGGAGGCTCTATCGACGTAGAATCTGCTGTCGGTGAGGGAACAACCTTTAATGTCTACCTGCCGGCCGTCAACGATACATCGTCAATTGAATCCGGAAAAACAGTCAACCGATTTATCGGTGAATGTAAAATTCTGATCATGGATGACGATACCACCTTGCGTCTCACGCTGAGCAAAACGCTCCAGCAGCTCGGATATGTTGTCGAGCTCGCAAAAGACGGGACCGAGGCAATCAGACTGTACTCAGAAGCACAGCAGGATGGAAAACCATTTGATGCACTCATAATGGACCTCACCATTACCAGCGGGATGGGCGGGAAAGAGGCTATCGGGAAATTAATCAAGATAGACCCTGAAGTCAAAGCCATTGTGTCAAGCGGGTATTCCGATGATTCACTGATGGCGAATTATAAAAAGTACGGGTTTTGCGCAATTATTACTAAACCTTACGAAATTGAAGAATTACACGCGCTGCTCAATACGGTCATAAAGGAAAAGGCCTGAGGTGCCCTGAAGCCTGAAAGCATTTACATCGCATATAATGACATTTCTCAAATCATTGCGAAATGTCAAATGACAAAATCCAAATATCAAATAAATAACAAGTTTCAAATAAAAAAAAGAAAAGACAAACCTCGCTTATAATTGAGCGTTCATTTTGGGATTTTCGTCATTTTGAAATTTATTTGGAATTTGAGCTTTGACATTCGTAATTTTATCAGGCTATTCATACTAAAGTTCATATTAGTAATTATGGCAACACACTCGATACTGTTTAAAAATAAATAATCGTTACTGCTTCTCCGCCCTCATCTTCGCTGCCCTTTCTCCATTGTGCAACGAGAGGGTGATCTTCCGCATAGTCCCGGATGGCCTTTGAGAGAATTCCCTCCCCTATGCCGTGAATTATCTTTGCCTGTCGAAGTCCTGATAATGATCCATCATTCAGGTATCGCTCAAGCATCGAAAGAGCGGGATCAACCCGCATTCCGATCACATTCAGTTCCGGATTTATATATATATCATCAGGTGAACCTTCAGTAGGGGCACGTTGCAACCTGCCCCTCCCCGTCTCTTCATCTGTCTCAATCTTCGGTTCGGACAGGTCTGTGATACGCAGCGTAATCTCCTTTCCCTCAACATACACTTTGCACTTCTGCATATTCTTATCCACCGAATGAATCAGGCCGTGCGCTGACAGAGCTTGAATAAACACGCGCTGTCCTTCCCTGACCTCGGTCACTCCCTGAAGTTCTTCGGATGAATACTGCTTGTGTTCTCTTTTAATCTGCTCAAGTTTATTGCCAAGGCCCCTGGCAATCTTTTTGCCCTCATCAAGACTCGCCTTCCTCATGGATTTTATAATGTCCTGCACCTCTCCTTTTGTCTTTCTGATAATTTCTGCAGCTTCTTTCAGTGCCTGTGACCGAACGTCACGCCGTATCATATTAAGATGTTCCCGTTCTTCCTTGAGTGAAGATTGCAGGTCCGATATTTCCCTGCTCAGTTTTTCATTCTCTTTCAGCCTGATGTCCAGATCCCTTGATTTTTGTCTGAGCTCCGACAGAAGCAGCTCAATCTCTGAGCCGTCACCAACCAGACGTTCTCTCGCTTCACTGATGATGTCTTTGTCCAGCCCCAGTGACTCGGCGATCTCAAAGGCATGCGATGTCCCTGGCTCCCCATGGATTAACTGAAAGGTTGGTCTGTATGTCGTGACCCCGTTGACAGTGACCTCCTCCATCTCCATCGCACTGTTAATAATGCCCGGCTCTGAGCCGGCAAATGCTTTCAGTGTCCCGAGATGGGTAGAAACGACAGCAAGAGCACCCTGTCTGATCAGCCTCCTCAGGACAGCACAGGACAACGCCCCGCCCTGTTCCGGGTCTGTGCCTGTGCCAAGCTCATCAATGATGACCATGGTATGAGAGCTGCTCAGTCTGACAATTTCAGAAATACGCGTAATATGCGCTGAGAAGGTCGAAAGGTTCTGCTCAATGGACTGTTCATCCCCGATATCAGTTAACACCATGGACAGAAAGGGAACGGTCGTACCGGACATTGCCGGGACATGCATTCCGGAAAGCGCCATAAGGGTCACAATGCCGATTGTCTTGAGAGCTACAGTTTTCCCGCCGGCGTTTGAACCGGTAATAACCATGCCGGTATGGTCACGCCCTATTTCCATGCTAAGCGGGACAAGGTCAGCCTCACGATTTTTATTCTTAAGGGATTTCCATAAGACAGGATGACGCGCTTTTATAATTCTGAGATATCCGTTTTCATTTATTTCAGGGGGAGACATCTTCATCTTTTCAGAAAAACCTGCCACAGCCTGACATCGGTCAATTTCTGCAATAAGGTTATAATCCGCCTCAATTTCATGAAGATGGTTTCTCAAAAGCGAAGAAAGTGACTGGAGAATCCTGAATTCTTCAAGCTTTTCCTCCGCCCTGAAAGATTCAAGTTCATTCCCGACCTGCTGACAGGAATAAGGCTCCACAAAAATCGTCTCGCCCGTATTCGAAATGTCATGAATAACTCCGGGGACACTCCCTTTAGAGTCCCGCTTCACCGGAATAACCAACCGGTTATTCCTTTCTGTTATATAGAAATCCTGCAGATGCGGAGCTAATTCTTTTTCGTTCAGGAGCCCTTCCAGAATCACCTTGACCTTCTTCTCCAGGGACCTGATTCCCCGACGTATTTTCAACAGTGACGGAGACGCGTCATCATGTATTCTCCCCTCGGTGCTGATAGAGGCCACAATTGACTGTGCGAGGTCCGGATGAGTCGTAAGACCTGAAACAAGAACAGCAAGACGCGGGACGAGAGTATTTTCACGAAGCAGTGCAAGATTCATTGCAGAATAAAAAAGTGGCAGAAAAGACATTAACCCGAGCGGTTCAAGCACTGCGTCTTGAGGTTTCAGTCTTCTGAAAAGGGGCGTTAAATCAGCAAAATGCTCAATCCCCGCAGAGCGGCCTTCGGAGCTCAGCTTTCGGCACTCAGATACAAGCTCGATCTGGTTATACAGCTCCTCCAGCGTATCGAGCGGTTTTATTTTTCCTGTTAAAGCCCGGCCCGGCTCCGTAAGGCTATATATAGCAGCCATCTGGCGTACTTTGTCAAACTCGAGGACCCGAAACGTATGTTGATTCATACAGTAATCGTAAAAAAATAAAGGGGCGTATTGCAATACGCCCCCTGGTAAAATCGTCCTTTTTTTGCCTTATTTCTCGTTGATTGCCCTGATCTCCTGCTGTACTGCGGTACTGCGGTACTGTGGAACTGTGGGACTATGGCTCTTGCTTCTCGTGCACCCTGATATTCCTGTCCCTCACGATATAGAACGTGATAACAGCAATTGAAAAAATATTGACCGTATAATTAAACATCATCCAGTGAACCCATCCGAACTTCATTAAGACACTTACGACATAGCAGATTTCACCAATCAACCATAATCCTATAAAATATGGATTAATGCCTTTGGCACTTTTGTTTTTAAAGCATTCCCATGCCTGCGGCAGACCACAGACCGCAAATGCCACAGATCCTATCCAGCCAATAATGTCAGCCATCTCGATTTACGTGCTACACCTCGCAGATGCACACCTGCAAGATGGTCTCAAATTATATATTTCAATTAAAAAAAGCCGTCGATCACAACGGCTCCCTCTGCTCAGGTGTCACCCTCCGGATTGCCCCCCCATATCAAGTACGGGGAAGTCTCCGGATCCAGCAAACTACGTTAAAAAACGAAATTCCCCTGAATCATTTTGTACTGTCCTTAACCGGCAGCTTATATTTATCGATTAAATCATACAATGTGGGTCTGCTCACTCCCAGTTCTTCCGATGCCCTCTTAATGTTACCATTATGCCTTTCAACCGCACTTGCTATAAGATCTACTTCAAGCCTTTTACGCGCTTCTTTGAGAGAGATGCCTGCATACCTGTTCCGTTTTGAATCCATAACAAGGCTCTGTTCCGACTCATCTCCAAGGCCGAGATTGAGCGGTTCTATTATGTTTGTGTCAGCAGTAATAACCGCCTTCTGGAGTTTATTCTCCAGTTCTCTCACATTGCCCGGCCATGAATATTGCTGGATCGAATCCATCGCAGACTGGCTGAATCCCTTAATTTTTTTTCTGAACATTGTTTTGTATCTGTCGAGAAACATGTTTGCAAGCAGTTTAATGTCAAATCCCCTTTCGCGCAGAGGAGGAACTGGTACGGCTATGACACTTATTCTGTAAAAAAGATCCTGCCTGAACATGCCTTCATCAATAGCAATGGTGAGGTCCATGTTCGTCGCAGCAATAATCCTTGTGTCTATGTCAATATCCTGTCTGCCCCCGATTCTCTGAATCTTTTTTTCCTGTAAAAACCGTAATAGTTTCGCCTGAAGCTGAACCGGCATTTCTCCTATTTCATCCAGAAAGAGGGTCCCCTTTTCTGCAAATTCAAATTTCCCCTTTTGCTTGGAATAAGCGCCGGTAAATGATCCTTTTTCATGCCCGAACAGCTCAGATTCAAGCAGGTTCTCCGGTATTGCACCGCAGTTAATGGGAATAAAAGGGCCGTCCTTTCTCGTGCTTCTCTCATGTATGGCCCGGGCTACAAGTTCTTTCCCCGTACCGCTTTCTCCGGTAATAAGAACCGACGCATCAGTTGAAGCCACCTTTCGAATTATTGCAAATACATCCTGCATCTGGGGGCTCTGACCGATCATTCCGCCAAACCCGACTTCTTTTTCCAGCATGTTGTGCAAGTGCACATTCTCTGATTCTATCTGTGCAAGATGAAATGCCCTCTGAATAATAATTTTTAATACTTTAATGTCAACCGGTTTCTGATAGTAATCATAAGCCCCCATTTGAACAGCCTTTAACGCATTCTCCCGCTCGCTGTTTCCTGTTATAACAATCACTTTTGTTACAGGAGATGTGTCAAGCATTTCATTGAGACAGGCAAGACCTTCTGATGCATCGCCTTCATCAGGTGTCAGTCCGAGGTCAAGGGTGACTACTTCGGGCAGGATCTTATGAAAAAGCTTGATAGCATCCGACCGGTTAAAAGCCTGAGTGACATCATATGTTTTCGACAGCCCCCATTTTAACTGGGTCTGGATGTCCTCATTATCCTCAACAATCAATATTTTTTTCATTTAAAATTTCAGGAAGGTTACACTATATCAAGCACTTTCCATCAAAACTGCCATGAATACCCAGCAGCGACAGAATCGTTGGTCCGACATCTACAATATTTACATCTTTTGAATTTATATCCCGGTTCATAAAAAAAACAGCATTATCACGTGTGTGTCCCCCAGTGAGAAAACTGTTGCCTGATAATTCAGTTTTATTTATTGCCCCCTTCATGTCGAATCCATCATAAGACAAAACTACGAGGTCAGGGGCACGGTCAAACATGTCACCGTTATACAGTTCTTCCTTGAAATAAACGGATTTAATAACCTTTTCACCATCAAACGTCAGTGATAATAGTTCATTTTTAAGCTTGTTCCTTAACGTATTATAGTCACTCATGGTTACGCTTCCATGCGGATATTTTCCTTCCAGATGTATATAGAATCTTGCAGGATCCAGCACAAATACTCTGCTTTCCGGATTCATATCTTCCAGAGACTCAGGCTTATCCTTCCGGAAACTCAGATAGCCCTGCTCTTTCAGCCACACATTAAGATAAATTTCTTTTTTGATGGTGGTAAAACCGTGATCTGATACGATGATAAATGGGATATCATCTCCTGTTCGACTGTAGAGTTCGCCAATAAAGCCATCAATTTTTTTATAGAAATCAATAAAAAATGTGTGCTGAGCATGGTCAGTATCATTCAGTGCGGCCCAGAGATAGTGATGCAGCCGGTCGGTTTCAGTAACTACCCCAACAAACAGATCCCAGTCTTTATTGTCAAGAAAATGTAAAATGGCTTTCTTTCGAATCTCAAATGTCTGTCCTATATCTTCTGCCAGCGCTGAGGCGGATTCCTGTGCCTTCCGGGTATCCACATCCATCCGGTATCCAATACCTTTCAGATATTCATAGGCCGATTCAGGGTATGTTGCCTTCTTCAGATCGAGCGCAACGAACCCTGCTGTCAGGATACCATTGAGTTCTCTGGCAGGATATGTCGACGGAACATTGATTACGATACTTTGTTTGCCGTTCTTCCCGGCTATATCCCACAGCGTACTGCTTTTAAGATCGCTCGAGTTGGGGAAGCGCCACTTGTACGATCCGTCCTGAAGCTCCATAAATCCATATATGCCGTGCCTGCCCGGATTGACTCCGGTCATGAACGTACTCCAGGATGTAGAGGAAATTTCAGGTATTGTGGCCGTCATATCAGTAAGCGTACCTTTTCCGGCCAGGGATGCAAGGTTCGGCATGATTCCCTGATCAATAAAGCGGTTCAGAAGACTGTATGGGACACCGTCGATGCCAAGAACAACCACCTTGTGGTTCCTGTTCTGCTGATGATATTTTTTCTTTAGAAACTTAAACATTACATATAACCCAGATCTCGCAGTTTGCTCATAATCTCTTCCTTGCCCTGTCCGCGTCCGGCTCGTTCATAGGTGTTCTCAAGGTCCTGTTCCCATGCAGGTATATCAGACATCTTTACGGTAGATCCCTTTGCTCCAAGAGAACGGTACCCTTCTTTATAGAGAACGCAGAAAGGCACCTTGTACTTGAATATAAAATCCCAGATATCACGCTCTTTGAAATGAAGTATTGGCTGAACCCTCATGTGAGGAGGAATTTTTCTGGTACTGAAATAATCTTCTTCTATTCTCGCTTCCTGCTCATCCCACCGGATGGCTGTTGCAAGCGCCTGAACCTTGTTATCTTCAAGGAATACGTTCATGGCCACAGTCTTCATCAGATGATTGCCAACAAATGACTCAGGTTCGAAGGGAAACTCTTCATCCTCAAATTCAAGCACTTCAATTTCCTTTTTGTTCCGTTCATTCAGACTGCTAACCTTAACCATATCACCGACTTTTGCAGCCTTATCGCTGACATCGGTGTTTTTTGCAATTCTGGCATCGAGATTCCAGTCATTCTTAAGCTGGTTGAAGATGTCCCAGATCTCATCAAACACATATCCTTCATCAATAAACATGCACATGGGCATCTGGACTCCAAGTTCCTTGCATGCCTCCCTGAAGAGCCAGACCATGGTTGTACTGTCCTTCCCCCCGGTCCAGGCAACAGCCATATTTTCAGGGCCGTACTTCTCTATCGCCTCTTTAATAACCTTTTTGGAATGCTCAATTTTTTCCTCAAGACCCATAGACATCAATTTTTCCATTTCATCCTGTGTCATTATTCTCTCCTTTGTTTAGTAACTAGTTAGATATGATTAAAAATATGTTCATATTGTTTCGGCACGTTTCTGGTAAGACTTAAATATCCCGAGAAAGGTTCAATGTGAGTAAAAACCCCCTTTTTTAAGTTAAGAAAAGTATACATAGTTTATAAAACCCATTACAAATTCGCATATTAATATTCCCGCAGGTTTTCATGCCTGTGTTACTTCATGCTGTATATGATTTTCTTATCATGGAGGAACTGAACTACAGCATCAATCGACTGATCCAGCGTTAACGTGCCTGTATCTATAATCAGGTCTGGATTTTCAGGCTCTTCATACGGTGCATCTATACCAGTCATATCTGTAATTTCTCCGGCCCTTGCCCGTTTGTAAATTCCCTTAGGATCTCTCTGCTCACAGATTTCAAGAGAACACTTGACATAACACTCAAAATAAGGCCAGTTTTTCATTAAATCTCTGATAAATCGGCGGGTTTCTTTATAGGGAGCAATAAATGCCGCAAAGACAAGAACACCCGAATCAACCATCAGTTTTGCAACTTCAGCAATCCTTCGGTTATTCTCCTTCCTGTCTTCCGGGCTCAAACTTAAATCCTTATTTATCCCGCTTCGGATATTATCTCCATCCAGTACGTAGCAACGAATTCCCATTTCATACAGGCGGGCTTCCACAGCGTGAGCCAGCGTTGATTTACCGCTTCCGGAGAGTCCCGTAAACCAGAGCAATCCACTTCGATGCCTGTTTAATACGTTGCGATCTTTTAGTTTTATGGTTGATGAAAAAGGGAAGATATTCATGATTAAAGCTCCAACTTTTTATTATACAATACCTTGTCTTTCCTTAGCATAAATTCCAGGACGTTCTACTTGTATACACCAGAATCCCTTATAGTGTCTACTCAGCATAATGTATTATCATGTACAATAATATGCCTATGCAGTTCAATTCATTCCAACCATTGCCTTTCAGTTAAGGTGAGGTGACAGCGGCAAATATATAGTAAAATCAGACCCTCTCCCTTCCTGACTTGTGACATGAAGTTTGCCAGAGTGAGCTTCGACTATTGTCTTGCACTGGTACAGACCAATCCCGAGTCCTTTTTTCTTTGTTGTCAGAAATGGCTTAAATAAATTCTTCTCAACAAACTCACTCGACATCCCGCATCCATTATCAGATACCTTCACAAAAGCCATATTTTCTTCCCGTCCTGTACATATCTCAATCTTACCATTATTGTCAGTTGCATCAAGAGCATTTATGATCAGATTTGATATAACTTTCATAATTTCTTCCTCATCAAAATTAGCCTCCACGCGTGCCACTTCCTTAAATGAGAACCCTGATTTCCCGTTTAAACCGAGCTCGTGAACAGTCATTTCAACACACTTCCCCAGGTCAGAACATGTAATGTTCAGGCTTGTTTTTTGTGGGAGAGTCTTGAGTTTCTCTATAATACTTTTAATCTTCTCAGACGTGTTCATAACAGCCCTGATTGAGTCCCTCTGAAACTCAAGATTCTCAATATGTTCCTCGGCATTTTGAGCAATGAGGGAAAGCATGGATGCTGCATTCTTCAGATCATGTATGATAAAAGAGGATAATTTCCCCATGGCCTCCATTTCCTTCGCCTCTGTCAGCTCCTCTATCAATCTCAAGTTCAGAATCGCCACCGTTGTCTGACGCGCCAGAGTCTTCATTAAATCATAATCTTCATAATTATAGTCATCACCGGCAAGCCCTTCCATTAATACTATAAAGCCGATTAATTCATCCACATTTAACAATGGCACAACAAGAGTGGTCTTCGTTTGTTTGATAAAATCGGAATTACTTTCAGCAAGCTCCCTGCAATTTGCCTCCTGAATGTTAAATATCCATTTCTTATTTTTGAGAAATTCTATCAGTGATTTGTCAGGCCGAATGTTCACATCCGGCAAATACAGTTTCTTAACGCAAATATAGTCTCCACTATCCTTTACTTTTAACCATATCCCTATACCTTTTGTCCCGGTTGCATCCATAAAACCCTCTGCAATAGAGCCCAGCAACTCATCAAAGGAATGTTTCAAAGAAATTCGCTTTGTAAAATTTAACCACTGATCCCTGTAATCATATTTCTGACTGTAAAAGTTTTTACTTATAAATACCATTATTTTTCTGCGAAACTTCTCTGAAAGTATAATGGTGAGAACCATACCTGCACCGATAAAACCAAGCAGGGCTGTAATATTTTTGCCTACATCTGTACCAAAATAACGCAGCCCTTCACCCATTAAAGCTAACCCGAGAAGATAAAATCCCACCACAAATAACGCGATTGACCTGTAGACAATTTTCCTTGACACGACGATATCAATATCCATTACCTTATGCCTTACTATAGAAAAACCGATAACAAGATTTGATAACAGAAAAACTCCGGTTCGAACTGGCATAAAGCTCATGTTCAGTGATCGATAGAGGAGTGAATGGCTATAGTAAAAAATATTCATCGCCAGTATGCCTCCAATACCAATAAGCATGTATTTTATATTCCACCTTGTTAATCCAGCGGAGCTCTTCAGGGTTGCTTCAAGGTTTGTGATTGCTAAAATTGAATAGAGCAATACCAGAAGGTTGAAGATGTACCCTGCGTTGCCAAGGAAAAGTATTTGCTCACTTTGAAACTCAGGAGAATAGAAAAATTTATCCATGGGCAGAACAAGTGAAAAAATTATCAAGAGAGGCGATATATATATTAAAAACCTGGGGAACCTGCTTATGGCTTTCCAGTTACCGGTTCTTGAAAAGCTTACAGCAAACAGCAGCCATGAAGATGCCATTACAACCTCACACATAAAGACAACCCTTTTCCATTTCATCAAAAAATCAGGCTTCAACACAATCATTGAATCGACGAACAGGGCGGATGCTGTTGTTATCAAGGCTATAGAAAACGCATAGCTGAAAAGACGCTTATGTTTTCTGAAAATTACCGCAATTGATATGAAGACTGCCGTTACGACGGAAATCAGGGATACCAATAACATAGGATCAATCTACCTCTTAAGATGCAAACTGGTTAAGTTCAACCATCTAAAAGAATATTCACTCATTTTTTATTCACAACCATTCACTGGCATTTTCTTATATCTTAAACATACTGTATGATACTTTAATATATGAGCAAAGTTACAGAGACACCCGCACATTGTTATTTTCATTTTTATTCATATTGGTCTGGTTCGCACTGCGCATGCTTCAATCATTGTTTTTATGAATACGTTATATGATAAAATTAATAAAACAGCTCTTTTTCGTAAAGCAGCTGTTTTATAATAAAATTAAACGTCACGTTGTAAAGGGGCATAAGCTTGAGCATTAAAAACAGAACAAATCTGATAAAAAGGACCCAGCTTTTTTCATCATTGACGGATTTCGAATTAGATCAGCTTGTCAATAAAATGGTTGTAAAGCAGTATAAAAAGAATGAGACCATTCTCTATGAAGAAGACACGAATGAATACATGTATATAATCCTCCTGGGGAAAGTGAAAGTTGTACGTACTACAGAAGACGGGAAAGAGATTATCCTTGCCATTCATCAGTCAGGCAGTTTCTTCGGCGAGATGTCCTTGATTGACGGGAAGACAGCCCCGGCATCTGTAATAGCCACCGAAGATTCACTTATTTCAATCATTTCGAAAACAGACTTCTTTGCGATAATCTTTTCCCAAAACAAGATAACAAAAAATTTACTCGAGATATTATGTGATCGACTCCGGAAGTCCTGGGATACGATACAATTATTAAATTTCAACAATGCAGCACAGAGGACCAAAATGCTCTTTCTCATGCTTGCCGATGAATACGGAGAAAAAACGCCTGAGGGGATAATATTAAATATCAAACTCACTCATCAGGATATTTCAGATATGACAGGACTTACCCGTGAAACAGTAACGCGGGTAATTGACAAGTTTCAAAAAAATAAAGAAATAACCATCCTCAAAGACAAATACATTCGCCTGGGCAGCAATTTTCTTCAAAAAGATTTAAATGTCTTAACGTAGCCGCTTAAGCAAATTTTTCCGCCTATAATGAAATTCCATCCTGGGTTCCATTTGCTTATCACGTTTAGATGAAATACGGAATTAAAAGAATAAAGAAATAATTCTGGCTTAAGGTATGCGATCACAACTGTCTGATAAACTGCCAGACAGCTGTGATCAGAAATGCAAACATTATTATTTTCTTTTCCTTCTTGCGTACATAGCAACACCCACAAGACCAGATCCCAGCATCAACAGTGTCCCCGGTTCAGGGGCAGGAACGAGTTTTTGACTGACGAACATGTTTGTCATTCCAGAGACGCTTATATTAATAACTGAAGTCAGTGAAAAAGGGTCTGAAGGTAAAACAAATGACGATGCAGATGCAGTGCCACTGGAAGCAAGGCTCAGGTTTGCAAGCTGCGAGGCCTGCCCGAATAACGTGTTGGAAGCGTCATAATACGTGCTGAAGTTGATCGCACTGGAACCCAGCAGTGTATTGTTGGAGACTGAAGTTACAAAGCCATTCAGCCCTGATCCGAGAGGGCCAAACCCAACTTCAGAAAACATTATCGATAATGTCCCGTTTCCGCCAAAACTGTTAACTTCCAAGGCTGACAAATCCATTATTGGAAAGGACGCGCCGCCTATCTTTGGCATAGTAACACCGGTAACGATATTGGTGTCAAATATTCCTATTGAACCACTAAATATGATTTCACCTGCATTTGGAGAGAAATCGCCAACCCCGCCATCTACAATCGTTAATGTTGTTGCACCATCGCTTATCATTATGCTCGGTGTGGCATGCACAGGACCAACACTCAAGAACATCACTGCTGCTACGACAATTCCAAAAATTTTCAACATATTTTTCATTTTAACTCCTCCGTTTTCTTTTATATTGTATATTTTTTATATAGAACACTGGTTTTTATTGTATATTTGCAATATGTATGCCATGTCTTCTAAAAAAGACATAACATATTAATAATAAATATTATTTTCCCTTATTATGGAATAGTTAATAATTGTGAAAAATAGATAATATGTAAAAAAAACCGACATTAATTTATAAATCAATCAAGCAAAGAAATGTTTTTAATTGTAACTAATTAATATAATTTATTTTTTTCTCTTTTGTCCTAAATCGTATAAGTGTAAAGTTTTAACATCATGTAAGATTTTCCGACACGATAAATCGCTTTTCTCGTTTTTGAGTATTTTCGATTGGCGCTTTCTCAGAAATCTCTCAATTTAGAGAAATGTGTGTTTGACAATTGTGATTTATCGCACATCATTGAGCACATCAATATTTTTATCATAATAATTATGAAGAATAGGGAGGGAAACCTGATGTTAAAGCATAAGAGATTGATTAACCTGTCAATTATCATCACACTTATTTTAGCAATAGCCGGTTGCGGTGGCGGCGGCAGCGGTGGTTCGGGAGGTGGTGGAAGCACGAGCTCGACGACAGATGTAACCATATCAACTGGTTCAGTTACCCTTTCATGGGATGCACCATCAACGAACTCTGATGGATCTCCATTAAGTGACCTTGCAGGATATAAAGTTTACTATGGTACTTCATCCGGTAATTATACAAATTCAGTTGACGTCGGTAATATCGCAGGCTCTTCAGTGAGCAGTTTAACGCCAGGCTCGTGGTGCTTTTCTGTAACTGCCTATGATACCTCAGGAAATGAGAGCAATTACGCAGGTGAGCAGTGTACGTCCATATAAAAGGCGTATAATTTCGAGTATTTCCGTAACTTTCTACTTTGACGTCCGAAACCTGCCCTCGACTCTGATCGGGGGGCTTTAGTCAGGCCTATCTCCCGATGTGCGAGCCACCCAGCAGTTGGCAGCCATTCAGAGCGTATTGAAAAACTTGAAGCCATTTTATCAGTCACCTTGGGTTATGACTGAATGACATTTCATACATTTTTTTATTCGTGATTTCAAAAATTATATCCCAAATTCTAAATTTCCATTTATTATTAATCAGTTACACATTTCACAAGCAACTGGAACAGAAATTGCAGTTAGGGGATCATTCATTATTTTAACAGTTACTGAAGCGTGCGTCATTCCATTAATGAAGAAGACGCAGAAGGAGGAAACATAATTTTCATGTTAAAACGTATTGGCACTAAATCTATAGTAAATTCAAGATGTTTCATTAATTTTAAATTAAAAAGCCTTATCCTTCTTTCTGTTATTTCCATTGTGCTTCTTTCTTTATCAGGTTGTGGTGGTAGTGAAAGCAGTGGTTCATCTGGTATAGCGCAGGAGAACACTACAGATGGTACGACAACCGCTGGAACAGGTTCGGTTACGCTGAACTGGAATGCGCCTGCTACCAATTCCAATGGGAGCACATTAACAGATCTCGCTGGATATAAAGTCTACTATGGATTGGGGTCAGGCCAGCAAAATCGCACAAAATCAGTGAATGTTGGAAATTATACAAGTGCATCAGTAAGTGGTCTCTCAACAGGAGACTGGTGTTTTGCAGTCACTGCATATGATACCTCCGGGAACGAAAGTACCCCTTCACCTGAAGTTTGCAAAATAATCTGACTGACCTCCTGATTATCTACTTACAATAATTCCTCATGTCTTCTACAGAGGTAAAAATTCTTCGATAACAGGATAAAAGTTTTTTATAAACTCGGTACCACTTGAAAATGCCTGCTCTTCGTCTGATTCAAATGGGACTGAAACTCTTATGAATGCCGAATCCCGGCGCCTTTGAACTATTGAGCTGGTTATCTCAGCAAGCTTCAGGGCGTATTCATTCGTTAACGTCCTGCCCCTTACATAATACCAGTAAAGAAACAGCTCCTTGCCATCCCCCTTCTGGAAGACTGCCTCAACAAGGTTTATTTTGTTTGGATTTATATCAATGCTCACTTTATCTTCCTTCAACTTAAACCACCCGGAACCGGGCAGACAATGTCTTGGAGAGTGGATAGGACCGCTTTCCCTGCCTCCGCTATGATACCCAATATACAAATACACGGGAAAGTGATCGGGCTTGAGATATTTTCTTACCACATAATCAGTAGGCCTGAGTTTTCTTAATACTTCATCACTGAATATTGATTCTGATTCCATCCGCCATCCACCATGGTTCAAAGGAAACTCACGAAAAGATTTGTTCATCGGCACGGTAATATCAGCGTGTAAATGTATATAAAGCCCTGCCAGCAGAATGAGAACATAAAAAGCAAAAAATCTTTCATTCTTAATCATGACTTCACTTTGCCTCTGCCTTTGAGCATTATCCCCGTCATGATGAGAATTACAACCGCCACACCAAATACCATAAAGCCTGCAAACTCATGAAAAAACCCCTCTGCCACTTGTTCACCCCGGTATTGAGCCAGTATTCCTGTGATGATCACCCTTAATGCATTCGTAAATATTGCGATAGGGACAGCAGAAAATATTATAACAGCTCTCTTGACACTGGTCGTATTTATTATGAAAGCAAGGGCTACACTCAGTGTGACCAAAGACATAAGTGATCTGATCCCGCTGCATGCATCCGCTACTTCAAGAGTAATGTTCGGCAGCATAATTATGTTGCCTTCCCTTAAAATTATTATTCCGATTGACTCAAGGAACAATACTGAATATTTTGCGATGAACAGTTTTAGCGGAAACGCGATAGCATCGTAAAGTATATACGGCAGTGGTATCATGAAAAAAAGGAAACAGATCGGGAGCAGTAAAATCTGAAATGTAGTTTTCCCGAAGAAATATAACACCATGCCTGCAAGAACTATTATGAGAGACACTCTCATCGTGAATAGCTCAGTTCCCACATGTCCCACGATCAATATCAAAAGACCGGCGGCAATGATCAACAGCGCCTGGAATAAAGGTGTCACCCTTGCTTTTTTCAGGGAATCAAGCCGCTGATAAACAAAGAAGCCGGCTATGAAGGGGACCAGAAACCCATGCGAATAGTTTTCGTCATTGTACCACTGAGTTACCATGTAGGAAATGATGGAATAGTATAAACCCAGTAATAAGATGAGAGATGTGAGAAACTGGATTTTATATCTCTTTAGAGTATCAAGGAAAGTGAAGTTTTCGGTCATGTTACAAAAGCTAGAATTGCAAGCTTATGATTAACCTCAACCTTATCCTTAGCCTATGCTTAAGGTTGAGGCTGAGGTTTAGGCTAAAGGCATTATCATATCTTCTTTTGTAGTGAAACAATCATAGCGTTTAATTCTTTCCATGTTTCATTTACAAGAGCAGTCTTTTCATCATATTCTGATACAGCGAAATAATTCACCTTAAATCCGTATATCAGGTGGCTTTTTGTTTCGGACAATGATCCACGAGCATGATAGTAAAAATTCAACTTATCCTTTGTATGCCTTCGGCCAAAACCCTCTGCGATGTTTCCAGAAACAGATAAAGCAGCCCTCCTGATTTGAGAAGTTAGACCATAATCTTCCTTTTCGGGGAGTGACTCTGTGAGTTCAAATACCCCAATCGCTAACTGCATTGCCTTCTGCCAAACCGGCATTTCCTCAAAAGAATTAAACGCCATTTTATAATCTCAACCTTAACCTTAACCTTGACCTTAACCTATTTGATTAGTACCTCACCCAGTACCACAAAAGCTTCGTATACTCATAAAAAACAATCTTTGCATAATCCGAACTCTTCCACCACTCTTTAACTTTAAACCGTTCCGAAGGCGATGGACATACTATGAAATTTAAGCCTGAAGGCAAAAAAAGCTTATTGAATATGAATTTTGTTCTCTTTGTATGATAATCAGATGTAACAACTATCGCAGATTTATATCCTTCATTCCTCATGATCCCTGCAAGTTTTTTTGCCTGAGCATAGGTTGAGTGCCCCTGTTCGACTGCCTCAACAGCGTGTTCTGGAACTCCAAGGTGGATAGCGTGGTCTTTCATGATCTTATGCTCATATGTATTCCATTGTATTTTGGATCCAATCATGATGATTTTAGTTGAAAAATTTTTTTTATACAGCTCCACGCCTTTTATAACCCGCTCTCCCGTCTCGCTTCCGCTAAGAACCACTATTATATCTTTCTTTTCAAGAGGATCATCAATAATTAGAGAGTTGCCTAAATAACTTAATAGAGGAGCATGAAATACAACGGCAATAATTAAAGCACATGCAATAACAATCGCAATCTTTCTCTTCTTCACGATATAACCGACTGTATTGCCCCAACTGGCTTAACAGCCATAACTAGCTTAACTGACCTAACCGTCTTATATATTTCTTTGATTTTAAACGCGACAATACAGGGTATAAGTTTGAGACTTAAATAAATTAGAGATCTGGAAGTAGTGGTATTATTACGATTATAAAATAAACTCATGTAGTTACTTCAAAGAAGTAACTACATGAGCCAACAGTAAAATTAAGATCTAATTTAATACAAGCTGTAAATTAGAAGGAGGAGCTGGGGCTATGGAATCACCTTGTACACCACCAAACTCATACGCCCCGATATCATAACCACCGCTTGCCGGTCTCAAATTTCCTGCAAAATCAATCGTAATCCCAACATTAACTCCAGCATTAATTAGTGGTGAATTGCTTTGAATTGTAAACACGCCTCCAGATGCATTTGTAAACATCGGATTTGAACTGGTAACAGCATTTGAGCCTGTTATTCCCGGGGATGCTGGGTAGACATAGTTTGAGTCAATTAGACCACTTGAGGTATTTCTGATATTACCTTTATCACCATTATTATTATAGAAACTATTATTCTTGATAGTAGCACTCCCACCAGATATCCCACCGCCACCACTCGTTCCATTGGTGCCATTATTATAAAACGTATTGTAATAAATAGTATGTCCAGTTCCAGCTACCGTAATTCCAAATATTCTGTAAGTCGGGACTTCACTTGCACTGTCTCCATTATTGGCAATTATATTGTTATGAATCTCCCAATTATCATTATTCCCGTCAATTTTTATACCATGCCAGTAATTATCTCTGATACTATTACTATAAATTTCGACATAATCAGTCGGCTGGGCAGACTGTGAATTAATTCCATTACCCCAATTAGTTGCAATTGTGTTGTGACGAATTCGGATATAATCATTCATCGTCTTTAAATCAATTCCATCTTCGTAATTATCATGTATATAATTATTAGCGATTTCAACATATCCATATTGAGAATATCCATTCATAATACCGTCTGCACAAGCGCTTAGATCATTGTTATAAATATATATCTTCTCAGCCCACCCTGTAGCTGTCGGTTGATTAT
>Ga0209536_100002779_pt1 | contig 28451 bp, 22 predicted proteins | sample DeeMarSeWOR28_12_FD_187461 | JGI IMG/M metagenome (GOLD analysis project Ga0209536, IMG submission 187461) | Marine sediment microbial communities from White Oak River estuary, North Carolina - WOR-2-8_12 (SPAdes) (version 2) | ecosystem: Environmental > Aquatic > Marine > Intertidal zone >... | reverse complement strand
CCCTTGGGTCCTTCTAACTCCTTCCGGAGAGGTTCCGGGTCACCTTTGCGGTTGTCCCACAATTCCATATCCACCCATCCCCTGCCTGGCATGGGAGAAGGGGTGCAGCCGGTCACATGCGGCATGAAGATGATCTGGGCACCCAGCAGGGTGGTGGCTCTTACATTTTCAATCACGTTGTTGTCATAGCAGATCAGTATCCCGCACTTCCACCCGGACAGCTCAAATACTTCGTAACGCTCGCCCGGAGAGAGATGCTCGCTGATGAATGGGTGGAGTTTGCGGAACCTCGCGATCACCCCATCATTGTTCACGCACAGGTAGGTATTGAAAAACCTGTCACCTTCCCGCTCGACCAATCCTGCGAGCAGGGTCACCCCGTACTTTCCCGATATTTGAACCATTCTGGCAATGCTTTCGCCCGAAGGCACCTCTTCTGCCAGGTCCATCAGCTGGTCCCGGTCCAGGTGCCTGAGGAAACTGTAGGAGGTAATGCAAAGCTCGTGAAACGAGACCACAGAGGCTCCCTGTCGGACTGCCAGGGAAGTTAACTCCTCCATGCGCGAGAGGTTGTATGCTTTCTCCCCGTTCCTGGTCTGAAACTGGGCGGTTGCGACCCGGATCTTTTTCATATTCATTTCCCGGTGGGTTTAATGAGATAAATTCCCTTAAATTTAAGCCATGGTATCTGAAAAAACCAGGGAAAGCATGAAGATCGCACTCGCCGAAGGGGGACGCATCCTGATGCAACACTTTGGTAAAATACTGGAAACCAAAGTCAAAGAGAACATCAGTTCCGTGGTTACCCAGGCAGATTATGCAAGTGAGAAAAGGATCCTTGAGGTGCTTGCGGATGCAAAAATCACGGCGAATAGCATCTCTGAGGAGGCGGGTTTCCTCCATGTGGGGTCAGATTTCACCTGGGTGATCGATCCACTGGACGGAACCTCCAACTTTGCAGCGGAACTTCCCTGGTTCGGGGTTATTATTGCCCTGTTCAGGGAGAATGAGCCCCTCCTGGCAGGAATGTACCTTCCTGTCATGGAGCATCTCTACCTGGCGGAGCAGGGAAAGGGAGCCCTGAGGGATGGTCATCCTATCCGGACCAGCCGTTCCGGAGACCTGACACAGCACCTGGTGGCCTATTCATTTGACTATTCCGATGAACCGGAAAAGACCATTCGTGAAATGAACCTCCTGGCACGCCTCTCAAAACAGGTACGAAACATCCGCTCTACAAATTCGCTGTATGATTTCTGCGTGGTAGCCGACGGCAGGATCGGCGCCGCCCTGAACCAGACCACCAAAATTTGGGATATCGCTGCTGCATCCCTTCTGATCAAGGAGGCGGGCGGTGTTGTATCCGGCGTGGATGGCGGAGCCATAGAGTTTGATCTCACGGAAGGATCCCATATGAAAAACTATACCATCGCTGCCGCGGGTGCAGGAATACATGATGCTTTAATGCGTATTGTCAACCCTTCGTGAAAGATCCATGGGCATCAGGAGACTTTTGATATTATCGCTGGTGGTGCTTATGGCATGCAGCGGCAACAATGAACCTAAACAACAACCTGTGAAGAGTCAGAACAACAAGAAGATTGTCATATATCAGGTGTTTACGCGCCTGTTTGGAAATACCAACACCATGAATATACCGTGGGGAACCATCGAGGAAAACGGGGTGGGTAAATTCAACGATTTTACCGACAAAGCGCTGGAGGGGATACGGGAGCTCGGGGTCACCCACATCTGGTATACAGGTGTGCTGCACCATGCCATGGTGACCGACTATGCTGCCTGGGGTATCCCCGGTGACGATCCCGATGTGGTGAAAGGAAGGGCCGGATCGCCCTATTCGGTGAAAGATTATTACAATGTGAATCCCGATCTGGCGGAAGATCCGGCCCGGAGGCTCGAAGAGTTTGAAGCGCTGGTTGAGCGGACACACCACCACGGATTGAAGGTAATCATTGACATTGTTCCCAACCATGTGGCCCGCGCCTACCATTCGGTTTCAAGTCCGGCCGGGGTGGAGGATTTCGGAGCCTCCGATGACAAATCACAGGAGTATCGCAGGGACAATAATTTTTATTACATACCCGGCCAGCCGTTCCGGATCCCCGAGTGGCGCGATGGATACCTTCCCCTGGGAGGTGCTGCCCATCCCCTTGCCGACGGGCATTTCAAAGAGGATCCTGCCAAATGGACCGGAAACGGGGCACGCACTCCCCAACCCGATATGAACGACTGGTATGAGGCTGTGAAGATCAACTTCGGGGTGAGGCCCGATGGAACGGAAGATTTCGACCGGCTGCCTGCAGGGTTTGAAGATGAACCGGTGGAGGAACATGCACGTTTCTGGGAAGGGAAAGAGGTCCCGGACAGCTGGACAAAGTTCCGGGACGTTGCGATCTACTGGCTGGAGAAGGGGGTGGACGGATTCCGTTATGACATGGCCCAGATGGTACCGGTGGAGTTCTGGAGCTACCTCAATTCGGCCATCAAAAGCACTAAACCCGACGCGATCCTGGTTTCGGAAATATATATCCCCGAAATCTACCGGGACTATATCCACCTGGGCAAAATGGACTACCTCTACGACAAGGTGCAGCTCTATGATACCCTGAAACTGATTATGCAGGGACAATCCAGCACCGACCAGATTGCAGTGATCCAAGATGAGCTGGCCGATATCGAACACCACATGCTGCATTTCCTTGAGAACCATGACGAACAGAGGATTGCCAGTCATGCCTTTGCAGGAGATGCCCGGAAAGGGATGCCTGCCATGGTGGTCTCCTCCACCATCTCCGCCTCTCCCACCATGATCTATTTCGGGCAGGAGGTGGGAGAGCCGGCCGAAGGTGACGCAGGATTCGGATCGGCTACACGGACCACCATTTTTGATTACTGGGGCGTCCCGAACCATGTTCGCTGGGTCAACAACGGATCTTATGACGGAGGAGCACTTTCGGAGGAGGAAGCGGAACTGAGGGGGTTCTACAAAACCCTGCTGAATTTCACATTGCGATCAGATGCCCTGACAGGTTCTTACGGGGAAATACACCGGCACAACCGCGCTTCTACAGAGTGGTACAACGACAGGGTCTTCTCTTTCGTCCGGTGGAAGGGAGATGACCGGCTGGTCATAATAGCCAACTTTGATGGTTCAGAGGGTTTCGGGTTCGACCTGGCATTGCCTCAGGAGGTCATCCGGACGTGGAAGCTCGGAGCGGGTACCTACAGGCTCAGGGATCAATTGTCGGATCGCGTATTGGAACTGCATGTTTCAGGAGGGACCGGCCGGGTGAGGATCGATCTCGATCCGCTGGAGTCACTGATCCTGGCCATGGAACCATAGTACCGGGTCAACGGATTGTATCGGGCATGCATGCCCGATAGAAATAACAACCGGTCTAGGGCTGATTCAGCGAATATGCCTCCCTTACCTTTTCAATGAAATAGAGTTCCGAGGTAAACAACCAGTCAAAATTGCGGGTCTGGTTGGCCAGGTGGTTGTGATGATCCTGGTCCAGGATATATTCCCCGGGTTTGTGAATGATCCGGGTTTCTGAATAGACCCTTTCCAGCTCCTCTCTGAGTTCATCGAAACCGTTGCACAAATCTCTTAACCGGTTCATGGCTGCAGATTCAGTATCCTCCCCTTCCGCAAGATCCAGTTCCTTCAGGGCGATGAGGACCGAGGGTGCAAACCGTGTCAGCCGGTTCACCTGTTCATATACTTCCAGCCTGTAGAGGTTTCTGCTGGCAATGGTTTTCATCGCACTGATCCCGTCAGCCACCGTATCACAAATCGAAGCCATCTCTTCAGCATGCTCCAGCCGTTCTGCGTACCGGTCGCTCCAACCTCCCTTTCGGGCCGGATCTGGCAGGCCGATCACCCCCTCCTCCAGCGGCTTATCCATCTTCCTCAGGGACCGGCGGTCCCTGCGTTCCTCCAGCAATCCGTTGTTCCAGAAAGCCACCGGTATCTCCAGCCGGTCGATGAAAGCGTGTGTTTCATCGGCGGCCTCATGTGAGAACTCCCTCTGCCTGAAAGCCGATTTGATCTCTGATTTGTTCCGTCGCTCTCCGGACCAGGTGTACTCAGCAAATGCAACAATACCCCGCATGTAGAGTTCAAAATGGGGGGAATCATCGTCCCAGAGGGTCAGCAACAACCCTTCCATGCCCTGGTGGATGCTTGAGAGGGCAAAACTCCTGATGTTATCCATGTTGCTCTCCTCCTGGGGCATCAGTACCCAGCGGGTCTGTCCGGCAGTGGCACCCATCACCTGGAGGTCATGTTCCCTGAACCATTGCATCGCCTTGAGGTTGCTCAGTGCCTGGGGAACACTGTAATTCCAGCGCATGTAAATGCAATTCTTCGGGAACTGGTCCATAAACGCGAGTAGCATATGCTCATTCGCTTCCCAGATGGAGTCCACCTCCTGCTGGGTCATCGACGGATCGTAAATGGAACCATACAGGTTGGCGTGTTTCAGGGGCATATCATCCCAGAAGATGGGGATCCTCCCCTGTTCCCCGGCAAATGCGGCCACCTGGTCAAGCCAGAGAAGCTGCAGTTCAAGCGAGGATCGCCCGCTCCCCCTTCCGGTGGTATGTACCTCATCACCTCCCACATGAAGAAACCTCCCGTACGGAGTCGCTTCCATCGCATCCCTGTAGAGATCGAACTGAACCTCATAGGTTCCGGGATCGAGCGGATTGAAAGCCCAATCGCTCCGGGGATCATCACGAAGGTTGGCATATTGGTCATGCTTGAGAATGAAGGAGGCGTGACCAAGCCCCTGGATCAGCGGACTGATCTCAATGTTCCGTTCCATGGCATATTCGCTGAGCTCCTTCCATTCTTCGATGGTCATGGCATCCGGAGAGGCCACCAGGGGTTGGCTTTCATAGCCAAGTTTATCCTCCATCTCGGCAATGATACCGTTGATTTTGTACCCCGCCAGCCGGTCGATCAGTTGGTAGTAATACTCCCGCTTTTCGAGATGGTGTTTCACGTCGAGATGAATGGCCCTGTAGGGAAGCAGTGGGTAGTCCCGGATCGTGCATTCGGGAAGGGGAACATTCTGATCGGAGGCATCTTCCATCAGCTGGTGAAGGGTCATGAATCCGTACAGCAATCCTGCAGCATCCTTTCCCGTAATGGTTATTCTGTTGCCTGAGATTTCAAGAAGATACCCTTCTGGTTTGACTCCCAGCTCCTTGTCAATACCGTACCAGAGTTGCGCCTTCGATTTTTTCTGAACTGTCTGAAGGTCCCGGAGCAATGCTCCGCATGGTGGTATTCCGATGTTTTCCTCAGAAAAGCCTGCAATCACATCTCCGGCTGACAATGCACTGCTCCCCCCGAACTGAACATTCACCGGTTGGGGCAGCAGCACAAAGGTGCCTTCCGTCTGGGAGGATTCGCGGCAGGAAGCAAGGAGTAGCATGCAGGTTGCAAACAGAAGTAATTTCAGTGGTTTCATAGGGTCTGATATTGGATTTTAACTCCTTTGTATGCCTGAGCGGCAGAATTATCCCCGGGTTCTCTTCCGGTAATACTTCAATGCATTCCTTTTTACCTCAGAGGTGGTATATGCCACATGCCGGCTCAGAAAATCGAGGACGAACTTCGGATCTGATTTTGAATACTCCCTGAGTACCCAGCCAACGGCTGTTTTTGCAAACCGCTCCTGGCGCCTGATCAGTGTATCTGAAAACTGGTCAATCACCTGGGCATATCGTATAATGTCATTGCACTGGGCAAAAGGCACCAGAGATGCACGTGCTTTCCACAGGTAAGGATCCCGGTTCCAGTATTTCAGGCTCCAGATCACCTTTTCGTCACCGGAATCGATCAGGGGACGGATCACCTTTACGCACAGCCAGTCGGTGGTATTCCAGTCAAAAATATGCCTTTCATCGAAACAATCCGTCAGCAGGTCCATGATCAGGGAAGGTTTCTGTTTTCCAACCCAGAAGAGCTGCAGATAGAGGATGGCTGCCAGTTTCTCTTCTGCATAGGAGCCACGGATCAATGATTTGACCAGTCCCACCTGCCGGTTCAGGGGAAGGGAGTCAAATCCCTCTCTCTCGTTGATATCTATCAGATATTTCCTGATCTCCGGAAGGCCCGCTCCAAGAAAGGGAATGCTGCCTTTCATGTAACGGTTCCACCATTCGGCCTTATCGGGCCTCCCATGCTGTAAAAGTGTTTCCGAGATCTGCTGCCGGTAAGGATTCATCTTTTCAAATGTGCTGACAGACCAATTTAAAACAATATTGGTGACTTTCAAAAACAGATCCGGGTCACCCTCCCGTTTCATGTGACCGGAGGAGCACTGCGCCTATTCCGCATAGGCTGTAAACTCCATCTCTACCATCGATTCGGGCCTGATCAGTGCTGCCACCTCCACCATGGATGTAGCTGGCTTAATATCACCGAAGTAGGCCCCATGTGCCCTCCCGATCTCCTCCCACCTGGAGATATCAGTCACATAGATACGGGTCCGCACCACATCTTCCAGTCTGCTCCCCGCATTTTCCAGGACGCGCTTTGCAATATGAATGATATCGACCGTTTGTGCATAGGGATCGCCTATGCCGGTGGAATTCCCGGAATCATCAATGGCGATGGTACCCGATACCTCAATCAGGTTACCGATTCTGACCGCCCTGGAGTACCCTACAACCTGCTCCCACGGCGCCCCGGATGGAAAATTCACTCTTTCTGGCATGCCCAACATTTTTGCCGCAAGCAACTGGGAAATGCACTTGCGGGATTTAGATGTAAAAATAGAGAAGATGGCGTAACATCACACCATTTTTTACGTTTACCTCAATAACCCGCCCCAACTGAACCGGAGATTCACCGCCTGATGAAAAGAACGCTATTGATGATGCTGTCAGCCCTTCTGTTTTCCATGGGAGCAGCTGCACAGCGGACCGGATTCCTGGATCACCTCAGGATAGGTTTCGGAGCCGGTGCGAACATGGCGCACATAATTGACCTGGAGCCCTACAATATCTACGAGGACCTCACCGGGGAGACCTACCTCAACAGCTATTCCGGATTTGCGCAGAACATCGGTAACCAGTACTTCATACAAATTGAATGGTTCAACCAGTTTCTGGTAGCCAACCTGAAGCCGGGAACCTACAGCTACCGTTTCAGCAAATTCAATGAAGTGGTATTCACCAATGAAACCATCGAAGAGGAAGTCACCTACCTCCTCAGGTACCTGTCAGTTCCCCTGGAGGTCCGATATAATATTGATCTGCAGCGTTTTCGTCCCTATGCAGGAATCTCTGTTTCCTATAGTCACCTGCTGGGATCGAACGACCCGGTCAACCGGACCTTTATCCGGCCCAGGTTCAGTGCAGGGCTCGTTGCCGGGACCTACATCGATCTGAGGTACGTGATCCTGGACCTGAATGCGGGGTATCTTTCCGGCCTCCACAATGTAGCAAGCAAACAGGAACGGTTTGAGACCGGAAGCGGTGCTACATTTGCCCAGGATGACCTGTTGCTGAATAACCTGCAGTTCAGCCTCTCCATCCTCTTTTCCCTCCAGAAGCAGAGGAATTACAGCAATGTCGAGTGTTTTTATTGATCCGTGATGGTGCCATTGAAATGACCGATCCATGAAGAAAGTGATAGAAAATATAGTCCGGTGCTGCCTCTTTTCAATGCTGGTTTTCCTTCATGAAAGCTGTGAGATCAATCAGAAGGAGGTGATGCCCGAAGATGGGTTCCTGAAAATCTATAACCACCCGGAGGAGCGCCTCTCCTTTTATCCCGAAAGCATCATAGAACTGACCGGAGGAGGCTATCTGATACTTTCTGCTGTGAAGGACGAGGAATCGGAGATAGAGTATCCGACCACAAACCTGGTGAGGACCAACTCCGGCGGTGAGGTGGAATGGAGCAACTCCCTCGACTGGCTGGCTCCGTCGGCCACCCTGTTTCATTCGGGTAACCAGATCGGTTTTGTTGCCATGAACCAGCAATTCGAGGCGCATGTGATCCTGGTCGATCCCGCGAATGGGGAGATCGCCGCAACCCATCCCCTTGTAGTGACCATGCCACTGGTGGCAAAGAAGGACCGGCAGGGAAACCTGGTGGTTCTCGGTTATGATTTTGTAACCCGGTCCTCATGGATCGCCAGCTACAGCGATAACTTCATACTGCAAAGATCCAACCAGTTGTCCGTCAACACGGACCTGGAATACCTGGTTCAGCGGCACCTGAACAAAACCGGGCAGGATTTTCCTTTTTTCATCAAGGAATACCAGACCCCTGATGGAAACGGATATTGTGTGAACTGCTTTTATAATTACACGCTACGGGGTGTATTCTTAGATGAGGCTTCCCTGGGAACGACAGGCGATATCTATTCATTTCAGATCGAGGAAGGGATCAGTTCGCTGGAGCATAAGTCCGGATCCCGGTTCGGTATCACAAGCTACTATGAAGGGAACAATTACCTGCTGCCCGATGTGGATATTGATGTGTCGGTCAGCCAGAACATCAAGGACCTGCCCGGAAACCCGCTCTATGAGCTTACCTTTAAGGCTGCTGTCTGTTCGGGAAGGATATCCACTGAAACAGCCGAGTACACGCTTTTCATCTCCCAGACCAACTCCAGTTCACTGGTGATCTACCAGGTGGAGCAGGAATCCGACAGCCTGGTGATGACCCATTATCAATCCTTTGATGAGCGGGTGGAAGTGGCCGATTTCATCCAGACAGCGGACGGGGGAATATCGATCCTTGCCGGGATCCACATCCTGGGTAAGTACCGGCGTCCGGTGGTGGTGAAAATGCCTGAAGAGCAGTTTATTCCTGAGGAGTAGAGAACCATCTCCATGCCGGAAACTCCAGCCTTAACATGCCTACAATTTCATAAACCGGCCGGTCAGGGTCCCTCCGGGATGCTTCATCTGCAGGTGGTAGATCCCGGCTTTCAGACCAGAAACATTCAGGCTGTGACTGTTGGTACCGAACCTTCCTTCCATATGAGCCGATTTCACCCTTCTTCCGGAATTGTCCAGGATATAGATGGTAACCCTTCCCCTCAGCGCCAGCTGGTACTGCAGCTGGAGCATCTGATCCGCCGGATTGGGATAAAGATGCAGGGTTACCGGATTGATTCCGGGTGAGTGGGATGAGGTACCGGTGGTGGATACCAGTGGTATTTTCGTATCGACCCATTCACTGAAACCGGTTTCGATCAAAGCCTCGTTGTCTCCCTGGAACCAGTCCTGAATGATGGAAGTATAGATCTGCCTGTAATCAATATTGTAGACGAGGTTTCCATTATGAAGCTGGTCCGGCTGAAGGCCCGGGTTCTGACCATAGATGCCGCTGTTGAGTTGCGTTCCGAATACGAATACCGGTGTGGCGGTTCCGTGATCGGTGCCGTAACTATCATTGGAATAAGCCCTTCGGCCAAATTCGGTGAAAGTAACGGAAAGCACCCGCCCGGCAATTCCCCGGGTTTTCAGATCGGTGTAGAAATCCTGAACCGCCGTGGACATATTATACAGCAGGGCTGCATGCATTCCGAGGCTGGAGTCGTATTCCTCCACCTGTTCGCCATGGGTATCAAACCCCCCGATACGGCAAAGGAAAATCTTTGTTTTGACACCCCCTGCCAGCAGCCTTGCAATGAGCTTCAGCTGACTGGCCAGGTTGTTGGCCCTGCCGGGTGAGGCATATGGATAGCCGTTCCGGTATTCTATGGTCGATTCGCCGGCGGCATTGTAGACATCCCTGAGCCGGTCCGCATACTGATTCGATTTCTTCTCGAACTCCATGATGTACCTCAACTCATCTCCCGCATGACTCTCTGGAAATGCGATGGGGGGATCCACCCCCACACTGGAGATCAGCTGGTAAAACTGCTCGGGGCTCCCGATATTGAGTCCAATGGGGATCCCATTCTCCCTGTGAAAGGCCAGCGAAAGGGTTCCGCTGAGTTCAATGCCGATGGGATCGAGCATCTCCTGATTGGGATAACTCTCCGGATACCCGGGGTAGATATTGTCCAGATAACGTCCCATCCAACCGGAATTGTACTGGTAGTTGCCCGATTCATCCCCACCCATGAACACCACATCCCTGCCCCTGAAGTGGGACAGGTTCATATCGGGGTAACCCACATTCTGAACAATGGCAACTTTCTCCTGATCGTACATCTCCTTGAATGCGAGCATATCGGGATGCAACCCCACACGTGCACCATCCTCTACATCCGGATCCACTTCAATATAGCTTCTGGTTCCCGTATGCTTGATGGCAATGTTGGGCCTGAGGTTATAGTATTCACTGTATTGTGAAATGGGAATCAGGGTGTTCAGTCCATCGTTGCCTCCATGAAGCTGAATGAAAATCAGAACCTTATCGTTTATACTTGCGGCAGCGGCCTGCTTAAAAAGGGCATTACCTGCAAGCAGATTCACCGGAACACCACCCAGGGTGAACCCGGCAGCGCTTCCCATCGCCATTTTCCTGATAAAAGATCTTCGCTTCATACTCAGTAAAGTTGGAATTCAGGGGTTTCAATCAAAGCTGAAAACAGTATGTCCAATACGCTACGTACTGTGGAATCATCTCCGCTGTTCTGATAACTCTCCCACTCCTGTCGCCATAAACCCCTGGCATAGGTCGGATCCTCATCAGGAGAATCCAGGAATACCGTATAGAGAAAATAGTCGTACCGTTCCTGGTCCAGTTGCACCGCAAAAAGGTGGGCAGCCAGCACATCCATGATCTCGGCGGCATCAGATGGATCGGAGATGTGTCCCGAGTTCTCCACCCAATCCAAGACATCCAGGGAAAAGCTGCGGTCGCTCCCCTGGTCAAACCTGCCGGTGAGGATCCCTGCAGCCTGGTAGCGGTGTGCCAGCGCATAGGTGGTGATCCAGTTGCGGTTGTACCCGGGGATCTGATGGTATGCGGGGTAACCGGCGACTTCGAAAGGTTCATAGAAATTGAGTCCCTGGTCCACCAGCTTGGAAACGACATACCCCATGTCATTATAAAATGACGAAGGTTCAACATTCCGGTCAGGAAACTGGACATTGAACAACCTGAAGAGGCTGGTGAAGAGATCGACGGGAGATTTTATCAAAGCACCCATGTTGTCATTCTCCCGGATGGCGTCGTCGCTGTCGTAGAAGTGTTCGCTCTTCAACAGGACCTTGAGTGCCTCAACGATCTGGTAGTTGTTGTCCATCAGGATCTGGGCCAGGGGATTGATGATGTCCTGCTCCACCTCCTCAGAGATAAAATGGTAGACAAAAAAACGGTAAAGTTTGCGCACGATGAACCTGGCCGTTTCAGGCTGGAGGAAAATCATGTCAATCATCGCCGCGAGTTCCCCGTAGGAAGCCTCAACCGTGGGAAACCCTTCTGCCATTTCAGCAGGTTCCAGGACGGTGTTGTCAAATTTGGAGGTGAAGCTCTTCTGACCGGGGTCATGCTCGGTGGCCACATCCACAGGGGGACTTCCGGCCTGATGCGAACGCATCTTCCCGGCCGGCAGGCCTGTATCCGGATCGATATGGGTGAATGTATCATCAAACATCCATCCGGTAAGGACCCGGGTGGCCTCCTTGATATCTTCTTCAGTGTAATGGGTATAGTCTCCCTCCTCCACCTGTGTCCCTTTGCCAATACTGTAGAGTTCGAACATCTCCCTGGCAAAATTTTCGTTGGGGGAGTTCTTCCGGTTTGAATAACCGTCCAGGTATACGAGCATGGCATTATCCACACAGATCTTTCTGAATAACTCCCTGAAACTGCCATAGGCGTAGTGCCTGAAGAGGCAGTTCTGATAATAGATCGCCTCGCTTGAGAGGATTTCGGTCCAACGGGCAGGAAGATGGGTATGAAAAAACCAGGTGATCCGCTCTTTCAGGGTGACCGGTGAACTCCGCATCACATCCATGTGCCAGGCCTGGAAATAGGAGAACAGTACATCCTGTTCACTGTTTCCATTTAATTCACTGGCCCTGGGAGGACCGGTAATACCGGTGGGATCCACCCAGGTTTCACCGGTCTGTGGATCGATGGGGGGTGCTGGATCCTCCTCCAGGTCGTCAAGCAGCCTGTCAACTGCTTCAGCTGCTGTATAGGCTGAAAACTGGCTGATTTCGGAGATCGCGGGACCGAATGTTGCCCTGCGCAGGAGGTGTGCGGCCCGGTCTGTTCCAAGTGCACCTGTCAATTCATTCAGGGAGGCCATCGGCAGTTGTTTAGAATTAGTAACGGAACCTGCCCCCCGAGGTTGCACAGCAGCCCGGATGAGTTGGCTATTTAGAATTATTCTAAATCAAAGAAGAATGCACCTGGTGTGGTTCAACGATTCAGGGTGACCCGGGCCACACCGGTACAGGTACACCCGGTGGTTCTGGCCATGTTACTGCTGCCTGACTCCCGATCGTATTCATTATTAAAATCAGGTTACCAGCTCCCTTCGCCTGGGGTATTTCTTGTACAGGGCATTCTCCATGATGAATTTCACCTTTCGCATGGCATTGTGGATCTCCTCAAAGGTGGTGCAGAGCGGAGTGATCCCGAACCGGATGTTATTGGGTTCCCTGAAATCGGGCAGGACCACCTGTTCCCCCACAGCGGGATCCACCAGGGCTTTGCTGATCCTGTATCCTTCGGCATGTTTGAGTGTCACATGTGAACCCCTCTTCTCACCCACTTCCGGAGAACCCAATCTGAAACCATGCTGAAACAGCCACTCTTTTGCCAGGGAGATCAGATAGCTTCCCTGCTCCAGGCTCTTTTTGCGGATGGCACCGATCCCTGCATCAAGGATCATATCAATGGCGGGTTCAAGTCCGGAGACGGAGATGACCGGCGGGGTACCTGTCAGGAAGCGTCTGATTCCTTCTGCAGGCCTGTAATGCAATTTGAACTCGAACGGTTCCCGGTCCCCGAACCATCCCTGGATGGGATTCTCCATCCGATCCTGCAGGTCTTTCCTGATGTAGAGGAAGGCAGGACAACCCGGTCCGCCGTTCATGAATTTATAGGTGGAACCTATGGCCAGGTCGACGTTGGCTTTCCTCAGGCTGATGGGGACCACCCCCACAGAGTGGCTCAGATCCCAGAGGACCATGGCACCCTGCAGATGGGCAAGTTCAGTAACCCTTTCAAGATCATACTGAAAGGCACTCTTAAATGTAACATGTGAAAGGGTCACCAGGGCAGTCTGCTTCTTGATCATTCTCACCAGTTCGGTCATGTCAGAGTAGATACCATCCGGTGATTTAAGCAGCCTGAGGGTATGGATATTTCCGAACTGCCGGATTAAGCCCTGCAGCACGTAAAGGTCAGTGGGGAAATTCATGTCGTCTGATATGATCTCCCTTTTACCTTCCATGATCCTCAGTGCCCCGTATGCCAGCTTGTAGAGGTTAACCGATGTGGAGTCACTGATGATCACTTCATCCGGGCGGGCTCCGATAATCTGCGCGATTTTCTTTCCCAGCCGGGCCGACTGCAGGTACCAGCCTTCGTTCCAGCTCCTGATCAACCTGGTTCCCCATTGCTCGCCGATGGCATCCATCATGTAATCCACTGTTTTCCTGGGCAGGCGCCCCAGGGAGTTGCCATCGAGATAGATCATCGAAGGTTCATTGATCACGAAGAGCTCCCGGAAATTTCTCAGCAAATCCTGCTGATCAAGCTCTCTGGCTCTGGATAAAGAATACTCATTGCTCATACCCGGGGAAAGGTCAATTTGGAAATGATGCCTATATTGCAAGGTAGCACAAAAAAACAAGGGGAAAGGGAAAAAGGGAAAAGTGAAATAAAAAAAAATAAAGAAATGAGATCACTTTCAACACTACTGATGGCCGTAATCGCCCTCTCTGTTATTTCATGTCAGGGGGAGCGTGGTACCGAGAATTTAAACACGGAACTGATGGAAGCGGACCGGGCGTTCTCAGAATACAGCAGGAGCAACGGAATGAATGCGGCGTTTGAGGCTTACTGCCATCCGGAGGGTGTATTGCTGAGACCGAACAGTGAACCGGTGGAAGGCAGGAATCAGGTCATTGCCCTTTTACAGGAGAATGACGACACCGGTATCGAGCTCACCTGGGAGCCACTCTTTGCATCGGCAGCCAGGTCGGGAGATCTGGGATACACCTATGGAACCTTTGAGATGAGGATCAAGGCAACCGGTGACAAACAGATGGGTACCTATGTGAGCATCTGGAGAAAGACTGCAGAAGGCTGGAAATTTGTGCTGGATACCGGCAATGAAGGACTGGGCAGGTAGTTTCAGAGCCAGCTGGTGGCATCCTGGTCCATGAACCACTCAAGGAATCCGGAATTGGGATTGATGTAGAACGCAGGATAATCCAGGTAATCGCCCTCTTTCATGACGATGGCATTCACCACATGTGACTTGTTTTTACCTGTTACCAGCATCGTAACCCTCCTGGCAGCATTGATAACGGTTCCGGTGATCGAAACACGTTTCTGTCCGGTGACCGGATGCGTGGCTGCCACGCACAGCTCCCCCGCATTCCAGAGATCAAGCTGGTGTGGAAATATGGAAGCCGTATGTCCATCCTCACCCAGTCCGAGCCAGATCCAGTCAAAAACCGGGAGCCCGTTTTCGATGGGAAGCTGATCCATCAATAATTTGCTGTACCGTTGTGCCTCCTCCTCAGGATCACCTTCTCCCCTGATGCGATGAACCTGTTCTTTGGGAATGCCCAGGGGATCGATCAGGTATTTCCAGGCGTTCCCGAAATTACTCTGTGAATCATCAGGCGGGACCATCCTTTCATCGCCCCAGTAAAAATGAATATTTTCCCACTCATCTGCCTGTGTGGTTTCGGCGAGCATCCTGAAAGTGCTCAGCGGTGTGTTACCGCCTGAAAGTGCAATATGTGCTGGTCTTCCCAACTCTTCCACTTCCCGGAGGAACCTGTCCACCTCACATTTGAAGGCAGCAATCAGTGAATCCCCGTCCGGATAAATATAATGTCTCTTTCTCATCATAATTCGCAATAAAGACCGTCATCGGCCAGGTTTTTAGAAGGGTATCTCCATGTGTAACTCTCTCCCTCGATCATATGATCAGCAATATCAGGTCCCCATGTTCCGCAGGGATACCCGTGAAGCGGTATGTCAGGTTCGCTTTCCCATGCTGCCAGGATCGGATCCACGAACTTCCATGCTGCTTCCACCGCATCTCCCCGTGCATAAAGGGTGCTGTCGCCCTGCATGCAGTCCAGGAGCAAACGCTGGTAAGCTTCCGGAATATAGTTATCCATGAGATCCTTGTAATAGAAATCCATGTTTACCTCCTGTACCTTAAATCCCGCTCCCTGGACTTTCATTCCAAATTTCATCAGTATCCCCTCATTCGGCTGGATCCTGATCACCAATTGATTCCCGTGCGTCATTCCCGGGGTCCGATCCAGAAAGAGTGCGTGCGGGGAAGGATTGAAATGCACCACAATTTCTGTTACCCGTGTGGGAAGCCTCTTCCCGGTGCGAATATAAAACGGAATTCCCCCCCATCTCCAGTTATCGATATAAAGCTTCATTGCCACAAAAGTCTCTGTGCGGCTTTCAGCGGGCACCCCGGTCTCCTCCCGGTATGCTTTGCGCAGTTCACCACGGCAATGGGATTCGGTATATTGTCCCCTGATGACCTGGTTCCTGATCGCCTCGCCTGTGATGGGCCTGAGGGACTGGAATACCTTCAGAATTTCATTCCTGATGGCGTCTGAGCTGATCACCGTTGGTGGCTCCATAGCCACAATTCCTACCAGCTGAAGCAGGTGATTCTGAAGCATATCCCTGAGTGCCCCTGCATGGTCATAATACCCCCCCCTGGTACCCACTCCCAGGTCTTCAGCTGCGGTAATCTCCACATGGTGAATGAAGTTTCTGTTCCAGAGCGGTTCAAAGATCCCGTTTGAAAAGCGGGTGACCAGGACATTCTGGACCGTCTCCTTTCCCAGGTAGTGATCGATTCTGTAGACCTGGTGCTCCTGAAGGTGTGTTAAAAGTTTTTGGTTTAAACCGAGGGCCGAATGATAATTGGTGCCAAATGGCTTTTCGATGATCAGGCGTTTCCAGTTTCCCTCTGTTTCCGAAGTCAATCCAACTTTTGACAGAAAAAGCGGTATGGTTTCGTACAACGAGGGGGGGGTGGCCAGATAAAAAATGAAATTGGGTGGTATACCTGAGCTGGCAGACAAACCGGTCAGGCGCTCCTTCAGTATCTTATAGTTTTTCTCCTGCGCCGGATCCATTGAAAGGTAGTGCAGGAGCGGGAGGATCTCCTCCGAATCCTCCATGTTGCTGGCGATGAACTCCCGGTAGGTATCATCACTGTACTCTGATCGCCCGACACCAAGTACTGCAAACCTGACCGGCAGAAATCCCGTTTTCTGAAGCTCTCTCAGCGCCGGGACCAGTTTGCGCCTGGTCAGGTCACCCGATGCACCGAATATAACAAGTGTATGATCCTGGGTACGGTCCATCAGTTCAGTCTTTTTCCCTGATCCAGCACGACCCTGTAGACAGTGGAGCGGGCAGTTATAAATAGTTCCTTCCCCCTGGGTCCGAATGTCAGGTTTGTGGCCGGGATAGGCGGTTCAATGGTTCCCAGCAGATTTCCCTCCGGGTCCAGTACCAGGATCCCCCCCGGACCTGTTACAAATAGGTTTCCTGACTGGTCCACGGTCATCCCATCCGGTCCGCCGGGCAGGGTGGGATCCTCGGCCCTGTAGAACACTTCCTTTCCAACTGGTCTGCCTGTCTCGTCCAGTTGATACCTCAGCCAGAATACCTCTATCAATGTATCTTCTCCGGTTTGCGCCATCTCCATGTTTGCAACGTAAAGGTATTGGTCATCAGGCGAGAGCCCAATCCCGTTGGGCCAGCTAAGTGTGCTGTCGACCAGGGTCAGGTTCCCGTTTCTCAGCATGAAGACCCCGTTGTAGGGCAGCTCCTTTTCAGGATCCTCATTGCGCGCAGGCAATCCCCAGGGAGGATCAGTAAAATAGAGTGTTCCGGTATATGACCTGCACAGGTCGTTCGGGCTGTTGAGCCTCCGGCCGGAATACCTATCGGCCAGCACCTCCCTCTCTCCCGATGGTGTGTACCTGGCCAGGCACCTGGTCTGATGCTCACACGCCAGCAATGCTCCACCCGGTTCCACCAGCAGTCCATTGGCCTGGTTGCTGGAATCATTCAATATGGAAAAGCGGTTCCCCGTCCATTTGTATATATGGCCTGCGGGGATATCCGTGAACAGCAGGTATCCTCCCCGGTGCCAAACCGGGCCCTCGGTGAACTCGAAACCAATGCCGATCCGCTCCATGTAACTATCCCTGGGAACCACCTCCCAGAATCTTTCATCCGCAGGATAGAATGCTCCTACCTTATAGGTTGTCTGATCTCCCGAACACCCGCTGAGCAGGCATCCTGCAACCATCCAAATCAGGAATGTTTTCCACATATCCGGTAAACGTTTTATTCTACAACCACTGCAGGGGCATATCTGTTCACCATATTCCGGTGGTGTCCATTCATATTCATTTCAATGGTATGGCAAACCATGCACTGTTCATGGGTCCCGATTGTCCCCGCCAGTCCCTGGTATTGAAGGGGTTGCTGGTTATCTCGCTGCAGCCCATATTTGTTGTAGGCGCCGTATATTGCGTGAGTGGAACCGTGACAGGCAATACACATCACCCCATGGTTATCCGTACGGTTCCTGTAGAGGGCCTCAAAACCGGGCGCCCATTTGTTAAAAGCGGTTCCGGAGTAACCGTCGTCAAAAATATTAAAATGGGTATGACAGGAGCGGCAATCGGGTTCCATAAGCCAGGGCATCCTTGCCTTGATCTCTGATTTCTCAAATACAAAAACGGGTTCCAGGCCCCTCGACAGCCTTTCGGAGGCAGGGATGGCCGCCTGATTCGCCAGCAATGCCAGTGCATGGTCCTCCATGGTCCCGTGGCATTCCGTACAATTTACTCCCACCTGGCTGTGCCTCCCCCTGAAACAGCTGGTGATTCCCTCTGTCCTTGATGGATGGCACATATTGCACGCTTCATGATCCATCCCGGAAAGGTAATTGGCATGGAATCCGTGCATGGCTGTTGAAAAATTCAATACGCCAGGTTCACCCCCCGCCATTACTGCGGGATCTGCATGACAGGACTGGCAAAGCTTCGGTTCCCCGTTCTCTGCATCTGAAAGCAGTGTCGTTTGGTTATAGCGATCATGGGCCGCCAGAATGTTGATGGCGGTCAGATCCGCCATACCCGATACATCGTTCCAGGCCCAGCCCCCCTCATGGCAATTCCTGCATCCCAATTCAGTGGATGCAGGGGCCACAGCCCTGGTGACCGCAAGGTTTTCGCCGGTTTCCTCATCCCTGGCTGTTACTGTGAAAATGGGGTATGGATTATAGGTTCCATCATCCCTGTATGGCAGGACCGGAATCAGGGGAGCAGCATATGCACTTCCCGAAAGATCCATGGTTCCGATCACCCCCTTGCCCATCAGGCCGGTCCCTTCCGGCAGATCCACCCCGAAGATCCGGGTGTCATACTCCCAGAATCTGGAGTGAGCCGCCGGATTTCTGTACCCTTCTTCCACCACATATTCCAGTGTTACCCCCCTTGTCACCAGCGCCGGTCTGGGCCCTCTTCTGAAGAGCTGGGCGTTCAGGGTATTGGCTGGAGGAAGGAATGAAAAATACTTTTCGTTGTCGGAGATACAGTGCATTCCCAGATCATTCCAAACCAGCAGTACATATTCATCCTCATCGGGATCAAATGGGGGAATATCTAGGGGAATATTGTGTGGCTCCATCGTCTCCGAATGCAGCGGGCTTTTCCCCAGAACCTCTCTGTAGAGGTAAGTGGCCAGCGCCTTTTTCTCCTCGTCCGTTCCCGCAAAGGGTGGCATGTAGCTATTCACCTTGCCCATCCCTGTAAGCAGCGCCTCCAGTCCGCGTTCGGTCAGGTTGTCCGATTTATCGACCAGGCCATTATAACCGTCAAGGGTGTGACAGGAAAAACATTGCAAACGCAAAATCTCAGCACCGGCTTCCATCCTGTTTTCCTCGGAAACCTCTTTGACGGTGGCCCACCTGGCATGCTTCAGGAAACCCTCCCTGTTCAGGGTGGGCAGCTCTTCAGGCGAGATACCCGTGGAATACATGTGTCCGTAAAGTACGTAGGGTTTCCTGGCAATCTCCCTGGTGTACTCAAAACCCGCCATCCATGCAAAAGCAATGACAACCAGGAACAGTGCCCCGGCCTTCTGAAGGGTTTGGGGAACCCTGAACAGGGTGAACAACCCCAGGCCAAAGAGTACGATGGAACTTCCAATCAGCAGGGTGATGAATGGATCCACCTCCCTGTTGAAATGAAAAATATTCTGAAATGAGTCTTCACTGATCACACGGGTGTAATATATCCCGGTCAGGACCAGGACCACTACAGGTATGTACATCCATCTCGAGCAGATCCTGAACACCAGTTGCCTTGTTTCCTTGTCCCTGATCCAACTGGCTGTCACCAGCCCGAATACACCCGCAAAGATCACTGAAATGGAGGTACGGAAGATCAGTGCCGGAAGGTAGCTTGGATTGAAGAAGCCGTGCCAGAAATTCCCTGTTTCGATCCATTTGCCAGGAGTGAGCATAAATCCGAGGATGCCATTGATGATGAACAGGCTCAGCCAGGCAAAAACAAAATACAACCATCCCAGGATCATATGGGACCGGTGGTCCATCTTTCCAAACCGGTAATGGTAGATCAGCAGTGCCACGATTTCACCGATAAAAAAGACCCATTCGATGGCCCAGCCGAAAACAAAGGTATGGATGAGAGATGAGGTTGCCGCCGGGTGGACCAGGGCGATGATGAACCAGATACCCACCCCGCTGAGCCCGCCGAATACCATGGTGAGTAAAAGGAAAAACCAGGTATGCTGCCTCACATATTCCAGGAGTGCATGATTGTTGGTTCTGACCGCTTTTTTTTCGGTTAATACCAGGAACAATCCTCCTCCTACGGCCAGGTGGGAAATAACCACATGGAGTATGGCAATGATGGCTATGAGAACTCCTCCACCCAGGTTGGGAAGGTACCAGACAGGATAGTTCATGATTGCTGGGTTTTAGATTTGAAAATAAGACGGATCATGTAGTAAAGGGCAAACAGTCCGATCACAAATACAAGCAGAAATGCCACCAGGGGACTGACCTCCTGTATGTTCTCGAGTTCGGAAGGGCTGAAAATCCCACCCAGGTAGGTGGCACGCGCCAGGTCCCTGATGATGACCATAATCAGTACCTGCACACCTCCCAGAATCATCGCACTGTTGAACCTGGCTGTAAAGGCACTGTGCAGCATCAGCAGGGCGATCAGCCAGCCTGCTATCATCATGATGGTAGCAAATACGGAACCACCCATGAAACTCTTCCAGACAGGTTCCGGCATGGAAAGCCAGAACCAGGTTCCGATGCCCATCTGCAGCAGGGTGATCCAACCAAAAATCTTCAGGTTCCTCTGAATTTGAAGGCTCTTTACATCCTCCTCCATGGAGGAGAACCGGTACGCAATGGCCCTTCCCAGTCCACCGATGGCAAGTGCCGCCAGTATAAAATGGAGGTAGCGTGGCCAGAGGGTCGCCTCCCCCAGGTTCAGATTCCATCCTTCGGGGCGTTCTTGAAACAGGTTCCACCGTTCCGGCGTGATGGCAAGCGTACTGTTATTGACAAATATAAAAGCCACATAGAGCAGGAAAAGCGAGGTAACTACCAGACCAGCTTTTGACCACCCGGGTGCAACCTCCCATTTTCTGACAAACAGGTATGCCCCGTAATAGGCCAGGATCAGTACCGGGATCACCAGGATCCACGGCACGGCCACCATCACGGAACTTGAATAGAAGAGATGTCCATACATCACCTGCACAAAAAGCAGTGGCGGAACTCCGAAATTAACCGTCAGGGCAATCAGTGTTGGGATACTGCCCGAGGCCCTCTTCTCCAGTTTTCCTGTCAGCATGTCCCATACGGTAAGTAAACTTCCACCAAGGATAAAATTCATCAGAATCATGTGAATGAAAAACGTGACAATGAGAAGCACCTCGAACCACAACCAGTGAACCGGAATGGTGTCGGCTGTTGGGATAATGGATTCGTACATGGTATGAGTTTAGGGTTTCACCTAATATACTAAAAAAAGGGCTTAAACCGGGGCTCATCAGGAGGTGAAATATAGCCTCTATCAGCTCTCCTCTTCAGGTGGTTTGAAGATGGAACTCTCCGAGTGGATGCTGATTTTTCGCATCCCGGCCATGTAGAGGTAGATCACGTAAGGAACAAACAACATCAACAGCCAGTCGATCTCCACCATCAGAATAAAATCATAGATTCCATGGAGCAGGATGGGGATCAGGATGGCTCTTGCCAGGTGTTCGCGTCTGATCTCATCGTACATCCTGGCAATTCCCAGATAATACCCCATGGACACCCCGAAAAGGGCGTGTGCTGGAACGGCAGTAATGGCTCGGACCAGCGCCGTCTGGTACCCGCTTTGCATCACATACATGATGTTTTCCACTGCGGCGAATCCAAGGGAAATAAATACCGCATAAACGATTCCGTCAAATTTTTCATTGAACCGGGGATGGTTCCATACCAGCAGAAAGAGGGCCAGGAATTTAAATCCCTCTTCTGTGATTCCTGCAACGATAAATGCATTGTAAAAAGCACCGGCTACCTGACTGAGTGGTGGCATCCATCCCACAAGCACCCTCTCAACCAGTGCGATGGGAATCACTATCAACGCACCTGCTATGACCAGCCTGGCCAGCAGCCACAGAGGTTCCCGGTCGTACTTGTCTCTGAGATAAATGTAGAGGAGAATGATGATGACCGGGGCCAGCGAGGCGATCAATACGGCCATCGTTACCAGTAAAAGGGTGGAGCGAAGCCGTACCCCTGGTACGGATAGGAATAGATTCCATGCCCGCTGTTCAGTTGTAGCGTTGCACCGATGGTAATGTTTTCTCCCAGCTTATAGCTTGCGCCCAGGGAAATCTGATCCAGGGGGTAGTCGGTCAGTGGAGCGACAGGAGACGAAACCAGCTGTTTGAGCCCTGCACCGTGCAAGACCAATCTTTCATTCATGCGATAGGATGCCGCAGTGAAAAACGCAAGGCTTGAATATTGCAGAGGCGGATAAAACTCCCCGTTAACGGTATTCAGCCCCCGGTGGTGCCAGGCCATGAAACCTGCGTGCAGGGACCACCTGTTGTTCAGAGGAAGGGTATAGGTGGGGGCTGCATAAAACATCATCCCGGACCCGGTCCTATTTGAGAATGTGTAACCAGTACCCACAGAAAGTCCCAGGTTTCCCCCTTTACTTTCCTGCTCCCTCGATTTCTCGGGCGGTTGAACATCACTGCTACGATCCGGGCTGGCAACCTCATCTACCTGCACTACCCCCTGCTGTTTCATACGGATAGAGGCTTCTTCTGCCGACTGTCCTGCAACGGCCGCACCCAAAGCGAAAGTTACTATGATGGTGAGAATGATCCGCATTTCAATGTAAACTTCTTGCTACTGGAACAAATATAGCAAACAATTTGTTCCCCTTAAAGCCAGGGATGCTAGCTGCCCTGCCCCTCGACAAACTCCCCGAATTGCTTATATCGCTCGTAAAGCTTGCTGTAGATGCCTGCCTTTTCAGGATCAGGGTGGTACTCGGTCTCAAATCCGCTCCCCATGGCTGCCTGTGCATCAGGGATCGTGGCGTGTATCCCGGCCACCACCGATGCGGCCATTGCCGATCCGAGCGCTACCGCCTGTTCCGAACGGGCCACCTTGATCGGTTTATTCAACACATCTGCCACAATCTGCATGACCAGGGGGGATTTCTTCGCCACCCCGCCCAGGGCAATCACCCCGTCAATGCGGACTCCCTCTTCCACAAAGCGATCTACAATCATTTTTGCACCAAAGGCGGTCGATTCTACCAGGGCCCTGAAAATACGGGGTGCATCGGAACCCAGTGTCAGACCCATGATGGCTCCCTTCAGATGCTGATTGGCATCCGGGGTTCTGCGGCCGTTCATCCAGTCCAGGGCAAGGATGGAAGAATCTTCGGGATCGATTTCAGAGGCAGCCCTGCTCAGCGACTCGATCAGCTGTTCCTCGGTTTGCCTGACCACCTCTTCCCTGATGGTTGGATCGATTCCATCCAGATGGGCAGCTACATTCTCAAGCGGCCACATCACTACCCTGCTGAACCAGGCATAGATATCTCCGAAAGCCGACTGGCCGGCTTCCAGGCCCACCATCCCCGGAACGATTGAACCGTCTACCTGCCCGCAGATTCCCGCCACCAGCTTATCCCCCACCTCCTCGGCAGGTGCAATCAGCATGTCACAGGTGGAGGTTCCCATCACCTTGCTCATGTAGTAAGGTTCGATCTCCGCCCCCAGCGCCCCCAGGTGTGCATCAAAAGCCCCGGCTCCCACACTGACCGATTCAGGCAGACCGAGCCTGGAAGACCATTCCCGGCTCAGGGTTCCCACCTTCATGTCGCAGGTGTAGGTCTCCTGAAACAAACGCTGCTTGATCCCGGTCAGCAGGGGATCGAGTTTAACCAGGAAATCCTCGGGCGGCAATCCATCGAACGATTCGTGCCACATCGCCTTGTGACCCGCTGCACACCTGCTCCTTTTCATTTTCAGCGGATCGGTATCCCCCGCCAGCACAGCCGGGATCCAGTCGCAGTGTTCCACCCACGACCAGGCTTTTTCCCGCACCCGCTCATCCGAGCGGAGTATGTGGAGTATCTTTGCCCAGAACCATTCGGAACTGTAAACACCTCCTTCAAATTTGGTGAAATCCTCTCCTCCCCAGCTCCTGGCCAGCCGGTTGATCTCCTCGGCCTCCCTGACCGCAGTATGGTCCTTCCAGAGAATAAACATGGCGTTGGGATTATCTTCAAATCCTTCAACAAGCGAGAGGGGTATCCCTTCACGGGTAACTGCCACCGGAGTGGATCCGGTAGTATCCACCGAGATCCCGACCACCTGTTCAGGAACACCTGCGGGGCAGGTTTTCAGTGCCTCCCGGATCGAAACCTCCAGCCCCTCCAGGTAATCCATCGGATGCTGCCGGAAACGGTTGGCAGCGGGATCACAGTACTTCCCCTCCTTCCACCGGGGATAATAAAAAACGTGGGTACCCATCTCCTGTCCGGTGGCCGTATCCACCACCAGGGCCCTGACCGAGTCAGTCCCGAAATCAACTCCTATCGTATATGCACTCATAAACCTCCTTTTAGCTTCTAATTTCTAACCTCTAACTTCTAACTATTATTTTTCTTGACCATAATAAGCATCCTTACCGTGCTTCCGCAGGTAATGTTTATCAAGCAGGTGCCTGCCAATCGGGGCGTGTTGTCCCAGAACCTCGGTACGGAATGCCATCTTGGCCACCTCTTCCAGTACCACTGCGTGATAGACTGCCTCTCTGGCGTCTTTCCCCCATGTGAATGGGGCGTGTCCGTGTACAAGGATCCCCGGAACCTTCAGGGCCCCATCCTCCGCAACAGTTTCCACGATCACTTTGCCGGTATTGGATTCATAGGCACCCTTCACCTCTTCGGGAGTCAGGGGTCGGGTGCAGGGAACAGGACCATAAAAGTAATCGGCATGCGTAGTTCCGTAGGGAGGCAGGTTCCTCCCTGCCTGGGCCCATGAAGTGGCCCATTGTGAATGGGTATGTACGATCCCTCCGATGTCCCTGAAATGCTGGTAAAGGTATATATGTGTGGGCGCATCCGAAGAGGGATGGAGATCTCCCTCAATTTTCTCACCGGAAGCATCGAGCACCACCATGTCCCCGGGTTTCATCTGCTCATATGGAACTCCCGACGGTTTGATCACAATGTGCCCGCTCTCGGGATCCCTTTCACTTACGTTTCCCCAGGTATACAGGACCAGCCCATGCCGGACCAGCTCCAGGTTTGCCTCCAGTACTTTTTCTTTCAAGTTGTCATGCATGGTATTCCTTTCCTGAGTTGATCCAACTAAATTCCCCTGGCCAGGTGATAGTAGAACTCATTCCACTTCAACTCCTTTTTGATGGAGTGGATGGTGGTGCCTTCGTCGATCACAATGCATTCGATTCCCGCCATCTCTGCAAAATCCTCCAGGTGCTCCCTGGTCACAGCCATACTGAAACCGGTGTGATGCGCTCCGCCGGCCAGGATCCATGCCCCGGCAGCCACCTGAAGGTTCGGGGCAGGCTGCCATACCACCCTAGCCACGGGCAGGTTGGGCAGGGGTTCATCAGCCGGAACCACCTCACACGGGTTGATCAGCAGCCTGAACCGGTTGCCCATATCCATCAGCGAGGCGTTGATTCCCGATCCTGATGCCACATCAAAGACCAGGCGGGCAGGATCCGCTTTTCCTCCGATCCCCAGTGGATGTACTTCCATCCCCGGTTTACCTTCACCGATGGAGGGACACACCTCCAGCATATGTGCTCCGAGCACCTTCATTCCATCCGGATGCAGGTGGTAGGTATAATCCTCCATGAAGGAGGTCCCTCCCTCCATGCCGATTGACATCACTTTCATGGCCCTGACCAGTGCGGCTGTTTTCCAGTCCCCTTCGGCTCCGAAACCATAACCGTCGGCCATCAGGCGCTGAACAGCGAGGCCGGGCAGCTGGCTCAACCCGTGGAGATCCTCAAAAGTGGTGGTAAAGGCAAAAAAGCCCCCTTCCTCCAGAAAATTCCGCATCCCCTTCTCAATACGAGCAGCTTCCCGCATCGCCCCATGCAGCGCTCCACCCGGCTTTGCATCATCCGGGATCACATAGAGCGACTCGTACTCGCCGGTCAGTGTGGAGATCTCCGCGTCGGTAACTGCATTGATGCGTTCAACCAGGTCACCCACACCATATCCCGAAACCGAATAACCGAACCGGATCTGTGCCGAAACTTTGTTTCCTTCGGTGACCGCCACCTCCCGCATGTTGTCTCCAAAGCGGGCCACCTTTCCTCCCTGCCATTCATGCCATGCAGCCGCAGCCCTCAACGAGGTACCCAGTTTCTCCTGCACCTCAGGATCAGTCCAGTGCCCCACCACCACCTTGCGGTCAATCCTTAAACGTGATCCGATAAATCCAAACTCCCTTCCACCGTGGGCCGACTGGTTCAGGTTCATGAAGTCCATGTCGATGGTTCCCCATGGAATATCCCTGTTGAACTGGGTGTGCAGGTGAACAAAAGGCTTAGAGAGGATCTTCAGCCCGGCGATCCACATCTTGGCAGGTGAGAATGTATGCATCCAGGTGACCAACCCGATACAATTTTTAGCCGAATTGGCCTCCAGGCAGAGGTTATAGATACCCTCCGGGGAGGTCAGAACGGGTTTAAAGACCACATTCACCGGTATATGGCTGCTTTTATCCAGGGCCGCAGCAATTTCCCGGGAATCCTTGTCTACCTGTTTAAGTGTCTCTGGTCCATAGAGATCCTGGCTCCCTGTCACAAACCACACTTCCAGAACTTTCAAATCTTTTGTCATCATCATCATTATTTTATTTAATCCATCAACCTAACCCCTAACCCCTAACTCCTAACTTTTAACCAACCCATTCCAACCCTCATCCCCTTTACTGTATTTCTTCCGGTCAAACCGGTAGAGATACGCACCCTTGCGCGAATTGGTCATGTCTTTCTTATCCAGTTTCACCAGCACATCCAGGGAGAGTATTTTTTTCCGGAAGTTCCTTTTATCCAACCTGGATTGAAAGATGGCCTCATAGAGTGCCTGCAGCTGTGGCAATGTAAACTCCCTGGGCAACAATTCAAATCCTATCGGTTCGGAGGAGGCACGCCTCCGTAGCCTTTTCAGACCTTTCCTCACCATTGCATCATGGTCCATGATCAGTGGTGGAAGATCAGTCAGACTCACCCATGTAGCTCCATACCGTTTTGAAAATGCTTCAGAGTATTTGTGGGCCGGAATCAGTGCGTAGTAGGCCACCGAGATGACCCGGCCTGCGGGATCGCGGTCGATTTCACCATAGGTTTGAAGTTGTTCCATATAGATCTTCTCCAGGCCTGTCAGCTCCCGGAGGATTCGGTTGGCAGCATGATCCAGGCTCTCTCCCTCTTTCAGGAAGCCACCGAAAAGTGACCAGAGGCCCAGGGCAGGTTCAAACTTCCTTCTGTGAATCAGCAACTTCAGCTCACCCTGATCAAAACCAAAAATGATGCAGTCAAGGGCCACATGAAATTTGGGATGCTCTGAGTAGTATGTATTGTTCACCCCCATTTGAAAAGAGGTTACAGCTTACCAGAAATAGATATAGAACGCGACGATCACCGCAAGGATAATCACTGAATGGATGACATCCCACTTGCTCCAGCTCGCCCTGGTAACGGCACGCTGCTCAGGGGAGGCGGATCCAAAATAAAGTCCCTGGATCTTCAGCGGATCCACCGCCTTGGTAAAGTAGCTCACAATGATCATCAAAGTGATGATAATAATGAAAATGGCGATCTCATAGTGGAGCCAGTTGGGCTCTACAATAAGGCGGTAGATCAATCCATCCGTCTCCATATCCTTGTAAATCACATTGAGCGCCAGCCTGAGCATTCCCAGGGTGAATCCCACCACCAGCCCGGTAAATCCTGCTGCAGGCGTGGTTCTCTTTGAAAGGACCCCCAGCAGGAATACAGCCGCAATCCCCGGAGCAAGCAACGATTGCACATCTTGAAGGTACTCGTACAGCACTTTGCCGATATCCTTCATCACCGGTATCCAGAGTATCCCCAGTACCACAATCACCACCGTGGCCATACGTCCCACAATCACGTAATGTTTCTCCGTCGCATCGGGCCTGAACTTCTTGTAAAAGTCTACCGTGAACAACATGGAAGAAGAGTTGAACAGAGAGGCCAGGGAACTCATCAGGGCTGCCAGGATCCCGCCCACCACAATTCCGGTAAATCCCTTGGGAAGCAGCTCCTTGACCAGGGTGGAGAAGGCCGCATCGTTGGTCTCAAAATTGAGCATTCCCTGCTGTTTCATGGCGAAGGCGATCATGCCGGGGATCAGAAATAAAAATACAGGAGTCAGTTTCAGGTAGGCTCCGAATATGGTCCCCCTCCTGGCCTGCTTCTGGTCACGCCCGGACAATACGCGCTGGACTATGAACTGGTCGGTACACCAGTACCAGAATCCGATGATCGCAGATCCCAGGAGTACCCCGGTCCACGGATATTTCGGGTCCTGGGGCGATCGGATCAGATCCGCCATACTGTCTGTGGTGGAGCGGTATATCACCTCACCCGCTTCGTTCAGGTAAGTCGCATCGGTCG
>Ga0209536_100002778_pt1 | contig 28453 bp, 21 predicted proteins | sample DeeMarSeWOR28_12_FD_187461 | JGI IMG/M metagenome (GOLD analysis project Ga0209536, IMG submission 187461) | Marine sediment microbial communities from White Oak River estuary, North Carolina - WOR-2-8_12 (SPAdes) (version 2) | ecosystem: Environmental > Aquatic > Marine > Intertidal zone >... | reverse complement strand
CAGTGCCCGGTGGTGTTTATTTCTGCAACTTTATTTCTGGTGATTTTGAGGAAACAAGACAGATAGTCTGGCTTAGATAGAATTTTTGATCTTTATATAGATTTTCTGCGTGGGGTCGGGTCTTGCCATAACGATGCACCTCCTCGAACACAGGGCCTCCGGACGGACACCTCGTGCATACCCATGTGCTTTGCATGCGTCCGGGGGCCTTGTCATTTGGCTACTTTGTAGCCAATGATTACGGAGATGCTACAACAGATTACGGTGATGTACAACCCGGAATTACGCTTTGAAATGGACCGCAGGGTCATAACATTTCGCATACATCGATTACAGCGATAAAAAGACAGATTACAGTGATTAAAGATAGGCTCTGTCACTTTCTAAGACAGTGAAAAGGTGATTAGGTAACTATGTAATTATGAAATTCACCAGAATAGCATAATCATTATGTCATTAAGTCATAGGCTAAACAGATATTGCACAACATTCAGCTTTCATATGTATTGACTGAGTTTTATCCATCCTTATAATCGAAGAAGGTGCCCAAGCAGAACAACAATGCAAGCAAATTGCCACCGGCAAAACGGATTTTCGATATTGTAAGTGCTCTCAATGGTCTAGTTTTGGTATCGCCGTTTTGGGCTGTTGCTTGGTTTCTAATATTGTTGGAAGACGGGTTTCCGGTCTTAATAAAACAGAAGCGGATCGGAAAGGACGGACAGATCTTTGATTCATTCAAATTCCGGTCTATGTATAAGGTCTCGCTCTCCGAGAAAGTGAGCATACAGGCAGGGGAGAGAGACACGCGTATCACGAATGTCGGACGGTTCCTGCGCAATACGGCGCTGGATGAATCTCCTCAATTGATCAATATCCTGATGGGGCAGATGAGTTTTGTCGGTCCAAGGCCTCTTTTGCAGTCCGAGGTTGAGATCAATGGCGAGCAAGACCAGATAGAGATCACGAAAATACCTGGCTACAAAGAAAGAACAAGTGTTGTGCCCGGGCTTACTGGTCTTGCCCAGCTCTATCACTCACGCGATATCCCGCGCAAAGATAAATTCCGGTACGATCTGGAGTATATAAAGAAACGCAGCCTTGTTTATGATGTCAGACTCATCGCGCTATCAGTCATGGTATCGCTGTTGGGGAGGTGGGAAGTACGTAGACCGAAATTGACATGGTTGCGCCACAGTGATTCAGATATTAAGTAATTATGTTATTTGAAGACGTACTCGTGTTCGTACATCGTATTCGTGAAAGGGATATTTTGATTACATAATTACATAATAACACAATTACATAGTTACTAGCCATTAAGATTGGAGGCCATATGCCATATTTACAAATAGACCTTTGGCAGGGGATTGATAATACCATAAAGGAAAAGCTGATTGCTGAGGTTACGGATGTTGTCGTTAGGGTGATCGGTTGTCCAGAACATGCCGTGCATATTATCATACGCGAAGAACCGAAGGAGAATTGGGCAACGGGAGGCGAGACGCACGCAAAGCTGCACGCGGACAAGAAACCGCGTTCCGCTTGAATAATAGTAAGTGTGTTACTCTGTAATTATGTTATTGAAAGACGTATTCATGGTGCGAAGTTTTTTGCTAGAGTAATTTAATTACACAATTACAAATAACCTAATTACTTTCCTTAGAAAAGATAATCTAATTGTAAATGTATTTTCGTGCTGTTTTCGTTGTCTGTATAGTCTGCTACCCGCAGGCCGGGTAGGTCGGGGTAGTAGATGCCATCATTGTTGTACAACCCGTTGTGGGGTATTTGGGTGAATTTTTGACTGAATTTTGCTTTCAATAGCATGCTGCCTATTTTTTGTGACGATACGACGTAGAATTTGATGCCGTCGGCATAAAGAAAATCAATGCCCACATCCTCGAATATCCACTGGCTCATACCGTCGGTTTTCCATACTGCAAAGCCGCCTTCAACAGAAAGGGCGTCGCTGAAATTGTGCTCGTATGAAAAGGAAAGGAATCCGCCATCAAGCAAAAGATCCTCGGCATCGCGCGCGGTCAAGTCGACCAGTCCGAATCTGGCTTCGACACGTAGCGCATCGAAATTCGGCAAATAGAAGAACGCACGCAAAGCTGTTTCATGCGTGGTCGACAGGGTCGGTTGCACATCACGCGGAAGATGCTTGCGCATGAGCTTTTGCGAGAACCGCAAACGCACCGGCCATATCGGCTGGTATTCGATTTCAAAATAGCCCCGCTGATTCAGGAGATTATGACTGAGGTTTCTATAAATATCAAGGTATGCTCTTGATATCAAGAAGTTCCTGGTCAGCTGGTAGCGCGTTTCCAGATAAATCCCCTCTTCAGGTTTTGGTGTTGGGTCATCGTACATGCTCGCGTATTCCGGGTCGACCAGAGCGTATGGTCTTTCAAAGGGAGTATCCTCGAAGCGGCGGTATTCAGAGAACCCGCGGTTGAACGGGTTGTCGTATGCCACATCAAAATGTCTATACAATATATTCAGGTACAAGTAATCATACTGTATCCTGCCCCTCACCAGATATGCATAAGCAGGATTCTCCGCGTCTTGCTGTCTTACGATCTCGCCGGAGATGAATGTATTGCGCACAGGTAAAACAAACGTGGCACCCAGGAACGTGCGCGCGCTGTCAAAAGAGAGGGTTGTAATTTCCGGGTAAAATGCTGGGTCATACCTGTCCAGCGGAATATCGATCCAGCGCGGATCAGGATTGACCGCCTTGTCGTAACCGAGCCTCATCCCTTCGAAAGATATTTGAGTGCCCGGCAGTATCTTCTCGATCGGGGCAATTCCAAAACTGCCGCCATATGCCTGTTCGGTCACGTTGTTCTTAAATGTTGAGAAGCGGTAGGGATTGTTAAAAGTGCGCCATACTGTACCGTCAGGATTGAGGATCGCATCGCGGGTCGTGTTGGAGTAGAAAAAGGATGGCATGAAGGCAGCACTCCGCAGATCAATGAGAAACTCGCCGGCCGCGCCAAATAATTTATAGCCATAGTTCTCGGTCAAGTCACCGTAGATGCCGGATGAGCGGGCATAGATGCGTGCCCGGTATTCATCGCTGTTGTCGATCATCAAGCCTTCACCCAGGACAATGCGGTAATTGCCGAGGTAAAAGCGCTGTACCGGACCGATATGCGCAATACCGACATAACCCTTTGCATACTGGTAGTATTCATTGTAATGTATTCCGGCGCGCAGTTTCTGCTGATAGTTTATGCGTGCCCGAACATCATAAGTGGGCCGGGCATTATAGCTTCTCAGAGTGTCCAGTTCGTACTCGAGGTTATTTCTCATCTGCGTGACCTGCGAGGCATTCCAGCCGTAAACGTCAATAAGGTTCGCGCCCACCGTGTCAAAATCACTTACGGCCGTTTCCAAATACGAGATCCTGGTGGCGAGATTTTCATCCTCCCCGACATCCACCCTGTTTGCATTGTCCAAGCGCAAACGGACGCTGCCGTATGGTTTCGTGATCAGAGGGGTGGTTTCGTACTGCACGTATTTACGCAGTGAGGTATATGCATAGTAGGACAGATCCCGGACCCGGCGTAGATCCCGTGCCGAAGTAATCGCCCGTTGTTGACGGTGGCGTAGAATCGCAGCCGCATCGATCGGTGTCATGCGGTCGATATTCAACAATTCCTCAAAGCTTACCTCGTTGACATTCATGGGTGAACGCAGAAGATCCTCCCACACGTCAATCGCCGCCTTGGCGGGCGGTTCCTCGCTCGCTAATTTTTTCTGTTCGTATAGTATCGACCCCCATTCTGTCCTTTCCACCACAGGAACCACGATCTTTACCAGGGGTTTCAGGGTTTCAAAGAGAACGCCGTCAATTCCGTCGATACGGCGCAGTTCATATACGGAGCCAAAATATCCGTAGAGTGTGCGGTACTCGTAGATGCGACGCGCGACCGTGGAATCGACCGGCAGCTTGTAGATCTCGTCGAGTGGCGCGCGGTTAAGGTCCAGCTGGCTGGCTACAAGGAATAGAAAAAGCATCTACATACTAGAACACAAAGCTTATGGTCGCGCTGTGACTGAGCGGGAGTTCAGGAATGAATTCCGCAGAATAATCGAAACGGATGAATTTATAGACAATACCGGCGCCACCGGCAACGACCATCGGGTTGGTTATTACACCGGTACGCAGGTACAGCATGTCAAATAGCTCAAACTCGCCGGCGACGTGTATCCTCAGATCATCATCTTTAATTGAAAAATCGATCTCGGATAATATCCCATCAAAAGGTTCATACGACAAACCCGCCTTTATTTCAGGTGGCAGTTCTGCATATTCATCAGAACCGAACTTAGGACGGTTCAAGTTGTGGGCGAATACGCCCATTGACCACTTCTTATATAACTTGCCCAGCAATCCAAAATTAAGACCAAAAGCATAGCTGCGACCGGTCCGCTCATTATCGATGATATACACGTCCCCGCCCAAGCCAAACTTGAATGATTCATTGAAACCCATTCCATAGGCAAGGGTAATGGCCTGTTCTTTTTGCTCGGAAAAACCAAATTCACTGAGTTGCATGCCCATTCCACCCCAGAGAAGCGGACGTGTGTATCCTAGGGTAATATTGTGTAATCCCTCAATGCCGCTGAACGCATGCTCATAACCCACGGCGAGGTAATTGCCATGCACCAGGGACAACGCTGCGGGATTATAGCGGATTGCACTAACATTTTCACAGGCCGCGGTGAACGCATGGGCGAGTGCCGTTGCCTGGGCCGACTGTGCGTGCCTTTCAAATGCGCCATTCAGCAGAACGATCAGGATAAGCGGGCTCATTGTGCACCTATGACTATGAGTTTACGCTCATATGTCGATCTGCCGCTTGAGTTGATCGCCTTGAGGTTGAGAAGATAGATGCCGACCTTACATGGTCGGGCAAAATCGTCGCGGCCATTCCAATATACAATATTCGGACCGCCGGCACCGGAATATAATCGTCTGATCAGCCGTCCAGACATGTCATGGATATTCAGCTCGAGCCGGTAATCGAGCGGCGAGTTGATATTGATCCTGGCTTGCTCGCCAATCGAAGGAATGAATGTTTTGGGTCCGACCAGATCGATGAGCGGTTCACTGCTGATAGTATCATATCCAGGCTCGCGGATGTCCTCTGGGAAACGGAGGAGCAGCTGGTATCCAGTAGTATAGGGCACCTCTGGATCATACTGCCCGACTATGCCGGTGAAAGTTTTCTTTTCATGCTTAAGAATGCTCAATGGATTTATGCCGGATGTTGTTGTGAATCGGACTGTAATACCCGCATCGCCATTGAGCACATCGAAGTTGTAGCCGGCACCGGTCTGATAGGCTGTGCTCACTATCACGCCGGTCATCTCCACGAGGAAGCTTTCCATGCCTTCGGTGAGAAACCAGTTGGGCAAGATCTGCCTGGCTGCAGGTACACTATCCATGCCCAGGTACCACGCATAGCCATTCGCCACTTCGGTCAAGCCGTTGTACTCAGTGACTGTACCGGTGACCCTGAAACGGGCGCCCAACGAATCGATATAGATATTAAAAACTGAATCACCGTCGGGGTTATATACATTGATACCGCCGGTGCTGTCCTGTATATAGAAACTCGGGTTGCCCGCCGTGAAAGTGTAATTCGGTCCGGTAACCACACCCTCCACAGTGACGACGCTGTCAACATATTTTGAGCTGACATTGTCCGGCCCGGGTTCCTGAACGTCGCCGATCTCTTTTATCTCTGGCGTGAAGAGATGGGAGAAATCCGTAGTGTCGCGTGGCATCAATTGATAACCATCATCCGGCGGTGATGCAGAAGTATATTGTCCTTTGATCCCGGTGAGTGTGAAAGTGTCGATCGGTGCGAGGCTGCCCGGGATATTCGTATAGGAATCGATCCAGATCGTGAATTGATTGTTCAGTGTATCCCAGGCCGTATAAGCCTGATTGCCCTCGAGTATGAATCCTGATATGTATGATACCTTGACCCTCACCAGTGATCCTTCGTAGTATTCAGTATTGAGTATACCGCCATCAACGTCAATGGGTTCGGGAAGAGTGCCGGGTCCGATCAACGAATAAGTGAAATCGGCCAATTCGTTCTTGCCGCGGTACTGGGCAACCGTGCCCGTAGCGACAATGCTATCGCCATAATTCAGGGGACCTGAAAAATCACCAAACAGGCACACGCCCGCGCTGTGATCCTGGACATAGGCCTCGAGCGTGGAATATATGCCAGGCGGCGCGGTAATGACACCGGTTATGGTCACCGTCGAATCGAGAAGGTCCGGTACATAATTCGAATCCAGATCCCGGAAAGCGTAGGCAATGGACCAGATGACCTGTGAGCTGTTGTCTCTACCCGGTGTTGGGAAAGCATTGTTCATCCAGTTATAGCTTCCGTTTGGCATCCGGGCAATTGAAAGGTCAGGGAAAACGTCGCTGCCCGCATATCCTTTTTCGTCGACCTCATTTGCCAAATTGTCGAACAATCTTATTGTATCGCCCGTATTATCCAAATCAGGCCACGTACCGAGCCACGAACCGGTAGACTGTGTATCGGCATCGGCGTCAAACACATAGAATTCGCCGCTCGCATAGAGTACCAGGTATCCTGAATCCGGCAGCGTGATGCCGGCCGGTACATTAAGTATGTTGGCGCCGATCGCATCACGCGCCTGATAATTGCCGATGTTGAATGCGCTGCCTGCTTTATTGAATACTTCGATGAACTCTTCATCTTCATCTGAAAAATCGCCATTGTTATTGTGATCAAAAGTCTCGGGGTCGACCAGCAGTTCATTCAGTACTACAGTTTCAGGTATCGTGTCGTAGTTCATGACTTGCACAGAGTCAAGCCAAAAATTGCAGTTCGTCGGGTTGATATTTCCATTGGGCCTGTCTTCGTAGTGGAATCTGATCCGTGCATTGGTATAAGCGTCGTAAGGAACGAGGTCAATGCGCGGAGTCTGCCATACATTCGTGTCCGCGCCCTGCGCAATTTTCATGAGGTTCGTCCAGGTGACATCATCATTAGAAATATCAATGTACATTGTGTCATCAGGACCCAGATTATTCATATCCTGGGAAAACCGGTACCAGAAGAAAAGGCTTTCCTGACCGGCGGCATTGGAAAGGTCCATGGTAAATGTCTTCAGCGTAGCCCAGCCCGTTCTGAGTGTATCCGAGGCAGCATATACGCGTACCCTTGCCTGCCATGGATCCGGGCCCGAGGGACCGGTATAGTTGTACCGGTACCAGTTGCCCATTATCGTGTCCGAGCGCAGCGTATCCCAGCCAGCAGGGGGGAAGGCAGTGTTCGTGAAGCTTTCGTTGAGGAGCGGGGATTGGTTAAGGATTAAGAGGGCGAGGGCCGTGAGAATTGGGTTCATTTGTGCGTGATTATAACGGAAAAAGAGAGACTGTCAATACGAAATACGATCATTACGTCATTCGCTCATCAAGTCACCGGGCGAGGGGATCAGGACATCAGGAGACCAGGTACGAATTGCCGATCTGGAATCTGGCGTTCTGATTCTCTGGTATTCTGCTTCCTGGTGTCCTGATACTCTGATAATCTTCTTCTGGTTAGTTGACAATCAAAGGCTAGGAATTATAATGAATGAAATGCTGAAATTCGTCTTTGCATTGAGTGCGTTATCTGCAATATTATCTGGCGAAGAGATTTCTGCTGCTGGTGATTCGCTGGGGCAGCCGGACAGCCTTGTCATCATGCCGGAGATGAGGCGGCAGATCTGCGACCCGTGGTTTGGTTGTGACAAAGTACTACATTTTTCTGCCGGTTTTGCCATCCCCGGATTGACCTATCATTTCTATGTGTGCCGGCTCGGCCGTGATGAGGATAGAGGCAAAGTCTACGCGATCTCGCTTACTGCATTGCTCGCACTCGGCAAGGAAGTGTACGACAAAAAGAAGAAGGGACATTTTTCCTGGAAAGACCTGACCTGGACCACGGCTGGATTACTGGCCGGATATCTTGTATTCATATACTGACACGCCATCACGAACTCAGAGCTCAGAACTCCGAATTCGGCAGTATGTTGTATGTACTATGTAGTACGTAACAGACAATAAGAATCACCGAATTGAAATGGGCCCAGCAAATGTTATATTTTCACTATGTCCTGATATCGAAATTCGAATTACCGAAATCCACAACACCGGACCACAAATGCCAACTTAGGTACTTAGCCAATTGGCTAAATGCCAAAGTGCCTGGCGGGTAGATGCGGCGGGTGTGGTTGTTTGCGAAGCGGTTAGATCTAGTCGACTTTTAGTTGATTCTTAATGTTTCGCTTATCATGCGAATGGCTTCGCGGCGGATCGGGTTCATCAAGCCGAGTTGGACTTTCGGGTGCACGGCGTTTGCCAGGAGTATGATGATCAGGTCATGCTGGGGATCGACCACGAGCATGGTGCCGGTGAAACCGGTGTGGCCGAATGAGGCAGGGGAGAGCAGTCCCGGAAACATATCCATTTTCCAGCCCAGCCCTCTCTTTTCCTCGCCGCCGGTATGATCTCTGGCCATCATATCGAGCGTTTTCTTGCTCACTATTTCACCCCGCAAATACGCACGGGTCAGTGTCGCCAGATCCCATGCGCTGGAAAACAGACCTGCGTTGCCTGCGACATTGTCGAAGGCATAGTATGCATTTCCGTCGTGTACTTGGCCGCGGATCACCGCCGTGCGCCACTGGATCTGCGAGACCAGGCCATACTGGCTTGCCATCTGCTTTTCATGCACATTGCCACATTCGGTGGCGGCGGCCTGTTCAGTTTCCTTAAGCGGTCCGAAGTGCAGCTTATTGGCGCTAAGACCAGTGCCGATATTCTCCATGAAGAATCTGGCCAATGAAACGTTGGTTACGATCTCGATTATTTTCCCGAGCAGAAGATAACCGAGGCACGAATAGGCGACCTTCTTCTCGCCTGTGTTCTGGTCGGCAATGCGTTCGAGCCTTGTGTCAGCCGGGAACAGATAGGTGGGATACCAGACATGCAGGCCAGATGTGTGCGTCATGAGCTGTTTCACTGTTGCTCTTGCCGTAGCCGAATTTCCAAGCGACGGCAGGTATTTCATAACCGGATCATTGAGGTCGATCACACCCTTTTCATAGAGGATCATGATGGACAATGCCGTGACCATGGGCTTGGTGATCGAGGCAAGGTCAAATATTGTATCTTTCTGCATTTCCAATGCCTGAGGAGTGATCTGTGCGTGGCCATATCTTTCAAAGAAATGAGTTTTGCCACTATCTCCAACCCAGCACACACAACCCGGGATGACTTTCTCATTGATGCAATCGCTCAGATAGTCATTTAGTCCTGCGAAGGTCATGGGCTTAAACTTGTAATTCAGCAACGATCTTTTCCAGCTTCATAAAGCTCTTTCCTCGTAGTCCATGTCTTAGGAGCTGCAGGCCTCTTGGTATGTACTGCCTGAAATGTTCCTTGCCTTTATTCATGGAAAGATTCGCAAAGGCACCCAGCGCCTGCATATTGCGCTGCAAACAGGTCAACTCATAGGATTGCTGGATTTCTTCTTCATTAATACGCAGATCGTGCTCCAGGATATTATTAGCGTAGTACTTGAGAAGCTCTTCTTCCTGTTCCGGTGTGATATGGACATACGCGTCCCTCAAGAGCGCGGCGAGGTCATAAGTCAGGGGGCCGATCCGCGCCGATTGGAAATCAATGATGTGTACTTTTCCGTCCTTCAAATATATGTTCTGGGACTGAAAATCACGATGCATCAGAAAGTCACTCATCCCCTTCATAGAATCCAGAACCTGGTCTGCGATATTCCTGAAATCGATGTCAATTTCTGTCAGGGCAGATCTTTGGATCCCGCAATATTGTATAAGAAAGCAATTCCTGAAATATTCTTGCTCCCACTGTATATGCACCCGGTCGTAGAAGACCTGTACTGGAGCGTCTTGCCGGCCTTCGATCTGAAGCTTTGCAAGAACATCGATCGCCTGTTGGTAAATACGGGTGAGCTCTTGCCGTTTTGCGCTCTTGTTCAGGATAAATAGTGAAGTGTCACCGAGATCTTCCTGGAGTATCAATTTCTCTTCCGCGTCGTACCAATGCAATGCTGGCACAGGTATGCCCTTTTTGCGCAAATGCTTCTGGAGTGCCACATAGTAGTCAAGATCCTGGTCATGGACCATGATGAAAGTGCGATTATCTTTAGTACAGCGAAAGAATTCTCGGTCAGAGCCGCCCAGGTCGAGCCGCTCGAACAGTGTGTAGCCTTTGACCGAGTCGCCGGCTTTCATGCGGCCGTTATGCGAAAGTTGTTGGAAAGAATGCAGTTGTGGTAATTGCCTTTGGTGATACGGCTCCGGGGCAGGACAATTGTATTCTCCAGGTACACACCCTTGGCTATTATACATCCTTCATTAATGCTCACAAACCCTTTCATGGATTCGGTCTGTACCTTACTCGACGGAGCGATGTGTATTGGTGAACTTAGTAGCATGCCTTCAAATTCAGTGACGCCCTGCAACAGGTCATGGTGTATTCTCCAGTATGCATAGGGAGAATTGATGTTGTACCAGCGCATCACGGCCGGCAAGCCCATGATTGGTGCTTTGCTTTGAAGGATATTCCTGAAAATATCGACGATCGAGAATGTCATTTTCTGGGGCAAGAAGGAGAATACCTTACGCGAGAAGACGGCAATGCCAGCGAATGTATGTCCGAAGCCATCGCCCCAGAACATCCTTTCAATACGGTTATCTTTGCCGATCTCAAATTCAATGCCCTGGTTTTTGGTCAGGACAAGAGTTGCGACTGGTTTGTGTTCTTTGTGGAATTCAACGACCTCTTGGAGCTTGAGGTCGGAAACAACGTCACCTGAGTAGAGAATGAAGTCATCTTTGAGGAAATCCTGGAAATTGAATAGCGCACCGCCCGTGCCCAGCAGTTCTTTTTCTACGACGATATGTGTTCTGTCACTGTACTGCGTCAGATGTTTTTTTATGATCTCATGTTTGTGAAAGAGGTTGACCCCAACCTTGTATACACCATTTCGGAACAGGTACTTGATGTTGAAGTCGATGAGGCGCTCGTTAACGAGCGGCAAGAGGGGTTTGGGTATTGATTCAGTGATCGGACGCATTCTCTCGCCGAGACCGGCAGATAATATTAATGCATTCATGTTAGTAAAGCAGGTACTGTTCTCTGATCTTCTTGAAGCTGTTCAATTCTGCCCGCCATTTTTCTTGTATTGCGCTGACGGAACGCTTCTTTTCAATGGCTTTCCTTATCCATGAATTACCCGCGAGGATGTCAAACGGCATCTTCTTTTTTTCGAATTCGTATGGCGGCTGACGCCACTGAAAATCGCCTGGATAAAGATCATGGATCGCCTTTATTACGTGCAGACCGGTGGTCACGGGATTGAACTGGTGGAGGTTCGTATAGTGGATCTGAAGACCGCCGCAAAGCTCACCACGGTATTTGTGAAAGGTTGGCATAAAGTACGTGGGCCGGAAAGTGACGCCCGGTATACGGCATTCTTTGAGTGTCTGGGCCAGGTCGTAAGGTTTGATATACGGAGCGCCAAAGACCTCAAATGGTTTTGTTGTTCCCCTGCCTTCGGATAGGTTCGTGCCTTCGAGCAGGCACATACCAGGATAGACCGCAGCAGTTGAGAAACAGGGCATATTGGGTGAAGGCATGGTCCAGAAAAGCTTGTTATCAACATCAAAATTATTGCGCTTCCATCCCTTCATCTTGATGACCTTGATATCAGCACCCAAATCGTTTTCCTGGTTGAGCATACTACATAGTTCGCCGATCGTCATGCCATGCCTTATGGGCAGTGAATATAACCCGACAAATGATTCAAAACCTTTGTCGATCAATGGTCCTTGCACGGTAAGCCCGTTGAGCGGGTTTGGCCGGTCGAGAACAAACACCTTTTTGCCCATGCTGGCCGCCGCGCGTGCCATTAGTATAGCCGACCAGAGGAATGTGTAGTAACGCGTGCCGATGTCGGGCAGGTCGACGACAACAGCATCCAACGTTTTTAATGTCTTTTGTGCAGGCTGCCGATGCCTGCCGTACAGGCTATGGATCCTTGTGTGTTTGTGATGCTGGGAATCCGGCACTCTGACCTGATCCTGGAGTGCAGTGTGAAAGCCGTGTTCAGGTGCAAACACTGCCTTCAGCTCTGTTTCCTGTGCCTTTTCAAACAATGAGATGGTCGGATTGAGGGCTGAATCACAGCAGGAGAAGTTGGAGAGCAGTCCTATTTTCATACCCGAAAGCGGGCTGAATCTGCTCTTGACAAGGCGATCAATGCCCAGTAACACAAAGCAGTATAACGTAAATAGGCAACGTGTCAACAAGGAGAACGATTCACGATTCATGATAATGACAAGGCGGACTACGAGTTCAGAACTCCGAACTCGTCAGTATTTAGCATGTACTAGGTAGTATGTTGAAGAAAGGAAACCGTAGGAAACGCAGTATCGTCTAAGACTCGGAGTATCATTCGCCCAAGGCGAATTCGCAGTAACGCTCCGCTCGCCATGGTACCAACGCATAGCATTTTGCCTAGGATGTCCATGCGTTAAGCGTGTTGCGTCATGCGGGCTGCAGCGTTTTTTGGGGTTTAAGGCCCAAAATTTCCATTTTTCTCTTGACAAATAATAATTTATTTGTATTATTTATAAGTTATGAAGCTTGGCGAAATATTGATAAATCAGGGCGTGATCAGCGAGGATATGCTGGCACAAGCTTTGGAAGAACAGAAGGCGGACGGCGAGAAGCTGGGCACGACTTTGATCCGAATGGGGTTTGTCACAGAGCCTGAACTGTTACAGGCTCTTTCCAAGTACTTCGGGGTGCGGGCTGTGGACCTTAAGACAAAAGAACCCAGCGAATCAGTGCTGAAGCTATTGCCGGGCGATATTGCCGCGAAATACCTGGTTGTGCCGATCTCGAGGTTTGGCCGAAAGCTCACCCTGGCCATGCTCAACCCGCATGATATGGCGGCTATTGAAGACATAAAATTCGCCACCGGTTTTGAGATCGAGCCGGTCGTAGCGCATCTTGATGATATACTCAAGATCATTGAAAACCACTATCATATTCAACGCATTTTTTCTGATGTAATGTATGAGATTGAATTGGCCGAGGCAACGGGCGATGATGAAGCAAAGCAGAAGGTTGAGGTGAGGGAACGGAAAGAGGAAGATCTTTCCAATGTCGTGGATGACAGCGATAGCGGGCCTGCGCTGAAACTTGCGAGCAAGATAATAACTGATGCTGTGATCATGAATGTATCAGATGTTCATATTGAGCCCTATGAGGACGACATGCGCGTGCGCTATCGTATCGACGGCATTCTCCATGAAATCATCAAACCGCCGAAGAAACTGAACCGGGCCCTGGCAACGGTCATTAAAGTCATGGCCAAGTTGAAAGTCGAAGAGAAACGATTGCCACAAGACGGACGTATTAAAGCCCGGGTTCAGAACAAGATCATCGACATCCGCGTTTCCACGGTGCCGACGTTGTTTGGTGAAAAGATAGCATTGCGTATTCTGGACCGCTCCGCGATCCAGCTCAATCTCGATCTGCTAGGTTTTGAGTCTGAGACGCTGAAGGAGTTCCGTAAAGCAATAAAGACGCCGTACGGTATTGTGCTCGTTACCGGGCCGACTGGTTCTGGAAAAACTACTACCCTCTACTCGGCGCTGACCGAACTCAATGACCCCGGGTTGAATATCATCACGGCCGAAGATCCGATCGAATATTCTTTGGGTGGCATAAACCAATTACAGGTGAACGAGCGGATCAATCTGACTTTTGCTTCGGCTTTGCGTTCATACCTGCGGCAGGATCCCAATATCATAATGGTCGGTGAAATACGCGACCTGGAAACTGCCGAGATCGCAATCCGTGCATCATTGACCGGTCACCTCGTACTGTCCACGGTTCATACGAATTCGGCGGCCGCAACGGTCACCCGTTTGATAAACATGGACGTGGAGCCTTTTCTGATCTCTTCGACCCTCTTGGCCGTGCAGTCGCAAAGATTATTAAGGAAGGTTTGTCCTAAGTGCAGCAAGGTGGTCGAATATGGAGACGAGGTGCTGATCGATGCCGGAATTGATCCGGAGAAAATTGATTTCAAATTGTACAAGGGCGATGGCTGCAAAAATTGTCGCGGCACAGGCTATAAGGGTAGAATTGGTGTATTTGAGACATTACTTGTGACCGGACCCGTGCGCGACGCGATATTGAGGCGGGCTACGAATATCGAGATTGAGAAGATCGGGATCGCGAATGGGATGCTCACCCTGCGGGAATCGGCACTCAGGAAATTGCGCGACGGCGTCACGACACTTGAGGAAGTCATCAGGGAGACCAAGGTGGAATAATGGAAGAGAAACTGGGCGTATATCTGGTCAAGAATGGATTACTGACCGAGGAGCAGCTGCGCAAAGCGGTCAAGGAAAAACAGGATACAGGGCAGCGTCTGATCAGCATCCTTAACGGACACAACTACGTGTCGGAAAGCAAGTTGCTTGCCCAATTGAGCAATCTGTACCGCATGGAAGTGATCGATCTGGATTATGTCATCCCTGACGAAAAGGTACTGGGAAGAATACCGGCCGAAAAGGCGTATCACTATGAGGTTCTGCCGATCGATATCAAGGGTCGGTATCTTACTGTTGCCATGGTTGACCCGACCGATATAAATGCGATCGAAGACCTGCGTTTTATCACGGGCAAAGAAATAAGTCCAGTGCTCGCCAGCGAATCGAGCATCCGCGACGCGCTCGACCGCTACTACAGAATGGAGAAGGGTCTGGCTGAGGTAAAAGCCGACACCGATAGTGAGGCAAAGGAGATTAATATTGAGGATCTGGAGCTGCTCGAGACCGGGTTGGACGAGGATGTCGAAGAGACCAAACTACGCGCGGATGCCGAGGGTGGTCCGGTAATCCGTTTGGTCAATTTCTATATCGCCGATGCGGTCGGCAAGGGTGCATCAGACATCCATATTGAACCCTATGAGAAACACGTGCGTGTCAGGTTCCGCATCGATGGTGTGCTGAGAGAGCAGCAGATGCCGCCTTTCAACATGAAGGCCGGTATCATTACGAGATTAAAGTTGATGGCAAAGATGGATATCGCCGAACGGCGTTTGTGTCAGGATGGGCGTATTAATATTCTGGTCGGCACCAAAATGATCGATCTCCGCGTGTCGGTCATCCCAACGCTGTACGGCGAAAAGATCGTGATGAGAATCCTTGACCGTACTGCATTGATGTTGGATCTCACCAAACTTGGATTCGCCGAAGGCCCTTTGAAGAAATACCTGAGTGCTATCGAGAGCCCGTATGGTATTGTTCTGGTGACCGGACCGACCGGAAGCGGCAAGACAACAACACTGTACTCGACGCTTTCCCGGCTTAACAATCCTGACCGTCAGATCATGACGATCGAAGATCCGGTCGAGTATAACATACACGGAATAAACCAGATCCAGGTGCATGAGGAGATCGGGTTGACATTCTCTAACGCATTGCGTGCTTTTCTGCGTCAGGCACCGAATATCATCCTGGTGGGTGAGATCCGTGATTCGGAAACCGCTGAAATTGCAATACGCGCCGCGCTCACCGGACATCTTGTTTTCTCGACCATCCATACAAATGATGCGCCGACGACTATCAACCGTATCGTGGATATCGGAGTACCGCCGTATCTCGTTTCCAGTGCTCTGGTTCTGATCCAAGCCCAGCGTCTGGTGCGCCGCGTCTGTCCAAAGTGCCGGCAAGAGATAACGGTCGATGAGAAGCTGTTGGAAGAAGCAGGGATCCCCAGCGGTACCTTTCCCGACAATAAAGTATTCAAAGGTAAGGGTTGCACAAACTGCAACCAGACAGGCTACAAGGGCAGGATCGGACTTTATGAGGTGATGCCTATTACTCCGGAAATACGTTCGCTGATATTGAAGGGCCAGGGTGCTGATGAGATCGGCAAACAGGCGGTCAAAGAAGGGATGATCACGCTCAGGGATGATGGTATTGACAAGGTCAAAAAGGGTGTCACGACGATCGAAGAATTAATGAGAGAGACAGTGTCATTTTAGTTATTTCGGAGTTATGATAACTTTAAGGAGGTAAAATGCCGGTTTCAATGAGGCAACTTTTAGAAGAGATGGTTCAGAGGAATTCGACCGACCTTCACCTGACCACTGGTGCGCCACCCATGTTTCGTATTGACGGTGAACTTGTGCCGACCAACTATGAGATAATGACACCGGAAGTCATCCAGAATCTCATTTATAGCGTGCTCAATGATCAGCAGAAGAAGAAGTTCGAAATGGAATGGGAACTCGATTTTTCGTTCGGTATTGCCGGGTTGTCACGTTTCCGTGGCAATTGTTTCCAGCAGCGCGGCAGTGCAGCAGCAGCCATCCGTACCATTCCCTTTGAAATAAGAGGGTTCAAGGAATTAGGTATACCCAATGTAGTAGAGCAATTGGGAAAACGGCCAAAAGGTCTGATCCTGGTGACCGGTCCGACCGGATGCGGTAAATCAACGACCCTGGCCGCGGTCATTGACCGCGTGAACAGCGAACGTCGTTGTCATATCATCACCGTCGAGGATCCGATCGAATATCTGTTCAGACATAAGAAGGCGATCGTCAACCAGCGACAGATCGGCAGTGATACGAAGTCATTTGCGAATGCTTTGAAGTATGTATTGCGTGAAGACCCGGATGTTGTTATGGTGGGTGAGATGCGCGACCCGGAGACGATCGGTACAACGCTGACCATTGCCGAAACAGGCCATTTGACCCTGGCAACATTGCACACCAACTCGGCAGCAGAGTCAATTCACCGTATCATAGACGTCTTTCCACCCCATCAACAGGGTCAGGTGCGTTCCCAGCTGGCTTTTGTGGTCGAAGGTGTGTTGACCCAGCAGTTGCTGCCTAAGATCGGTGGTGGCAGGGTGCTTGCGGCAGAAGTTATGGTCGGCACGCCGGCGATCAGGGCTTTGATCCGCGACGAGAAAGAACATCAGATATATTCCTCGATCCAGGCAGGACAGAAATACGGTATGCAGACCATGAACCAGGGTCTTTACACACTGTACGCAAAGCGTCTGATAACACTGGAAACAGCATTTGACTATTCGCCCAATATCGAGGAGTTTGAGCACATGGTTGAGCAGAAGTCGCCCGTGCTGAAGTAAAATGATAAACGTCTGCTATCTATTATTATTTAACGAGATTTATCTGCTAAAACTAAAGTGGTTTATTAATATTTGCTAATGATAAGGAGGTTCAATGCCATTATTTGTCTGGAAAGGTAGAACAGCTACAGGTGCGGCCGCAAGTGGCGAGATAGCGGCTAGTTCCCAATCCGATGTTGTGGCTGCCCTGCGCCAGAAGAAGATCATACCAACTTCGATCAAAATCAAGGAAGAAAAGAAGGGTATGGGTTTATTTGGAGCAAGGGTGTCGAGGCGCTCCCTGGCTGTCTTTACAAGGCAATTCGCCACCATGTTGAATGCCGGCTTGCCGCTCTTGAGCTGTCTTGAGATTCTGGCAAAGCAGACGGAGAGCCCGGCCTTGCGGCGTGTGCTGGGTGAAGTGAGGACCGATGTTGAGGGCGGACTTTCGCTTGCCGATGCCTTGCGTCGTCAGCCCAAGGTTTTCGACAATCTCTACGTTAACATGGTAGAGTCAGGTGAAACTGGCGGTGCGCTTGATGTCATCCTGGTGCGTCTGGCCAATTATCTCGAGAAATCAGCAGCCCTTGTCCGCAAGATCAGGGGCGCTATGATCTACCCGATCATCATTCTAAGCGTGGCCATCGTTGCGATCGCAATTCTACTGATCTTTGTTATTCCCGTGTTCGCGCGCATGTTCGAAGGGGTCGGTGCTGAGCTGCCCGCAATGACCCGTTTGGTCGTGGGTCTGTCAAACCTGCTCAAGATCTGGGCGATACCATTGGTCGTAGTCCTCATCGCGGTCTTCACAATTCTGCGCCGTTGGCACAAGACTGAGTCCGGAGCTAAGACGATCGATCCGATAATGCTCAAGCTTCCTGTTTTTGGCAATTTGATCAAGAAGCAATCGATCGCCAGACTTTCACGGACGCTGTCGACCCTGCTTTCGAGCGGTGTGCCGATCATCGATGCCCTTGAAATCACGGCGAAGAGTTCGGGGAACTGGCTGATCGAGGATGCGATCCTGAAGGCGCGGACGTCCATCAAAGGCGGCGAGAACATTGCCGATCCGCTGAGCAAGACCGCTGTGTTCCCGCCCATGGTGACGCAGATGATCGCGATCGGTGAAGCATCCGGTGGTCTGGATGAGATGCTTGCCAAGGTCGCAGATTTCTATGATGCTGAGGTGGACCAGGCAGTCGAGAACTTGACCGCTGCCCTTGAGCCGGTGATCATGGTCGTGCTGGGCGGAATTGTTGGTTTCATTGTCATTTCAATGTACTTGCCAATCTTCCAGCTCGCCACGACGATCAGCGAGTAGTCGGGCAGTTTAAAGGCTTTAGCTTAAGGCGATACCGAATTTAGTCCAATACTTTAGTCATGGGAACTTCGAAAGTTAGCAGGGTAGCGGGTCTAATAATAATACACCCGTTCATCGTCGCGTTTATTCTGCTCACATCCTACCCGCCATTCTACAAAACACCCAATCCACTTTGGTATCTCATCATAGTTTCGGTCGCTTTATCCGGATGCTTTCTGTTACTGCAGAAGAAGATCTCGGAAAATTTCCTGCTCTACCTCATATTCTTTTCCGACATACCGCTGTCCGGTGCCATAATACACTATACGGGTGGCATCGAGAGCATGTTTCCTCTCCTCTACGCTATTCTGATCATTGCAAGTTCACTATATTTGTACCGGCGCGGCGCGTATGTGGTATCGCTGAGCTCTGTACTCTTCTTCTTTGGTCTCGTTCTGCTCGAGCTCCGCGGTCCTGAGGGGTACACATTTGCGACCGTTATGTACCGTTTCTATATCTTTGCCCTGCTCTTTCTCCTGACCGGCATTTTAAGTGGAGCTTTGTCCGAACGCTATCAAAAGCGCGTGGAGGAAGCGGCACGCTTGCGTTTGACAACTGAAGATATTATCAAGAACCTCCCTTCAGGTGTGTTAACGGTTGATAGCAAAGGAGACATTGTCTATACGAATATGGTGGACAGTCGATTACGGGCAACGGTCCATCTGCATGTCGCAAAATTCCTAAAGGATCAGAATACCAGCAATTCGATGGAGTTGCGGTTCAATGGCCGTTCCTATATCATGACCTGTGTCCGGATCTTCAAAGATAAGGCAGGACTGGCAATACTCCAGGATATGACGAATATCCGCCGGCTAGAGGAGAAGTCGCGTATCGCGCGCCAGACAAAACTGCTCGCCGAACTGGGTGGTTCACTCGCCCATGAAATACGTAACCCTTTGTCATCGATCCGTGGTTCGCTGGAAGTGATCAGGGATACCAAGCGGAGGAAGAATACGGTGCCTTTCATCGAAATGGCTTTGACCGAAACAAAGCGGCTTAACGAGATCGTTACAGATTTTCTGAACTTCGCACAATTCACGCCAAAGAACAAAAACCGTGTCCGGATGAGCGAGGTCATCAACGAAGCGCTGGTCGACAGCATGCTGAAAACCAATCAGCACACCATAGATATCAAGCGCAAGAATGGTGATTTCTTCATTCTGGCCGATTTGAACAAAATGAAATCAGGGTTGACCAATATTTTGAACAATGCTTATGAGGTTAGTTGTGATAAAGGATCGGTCGAGATCCGGTCATATCGCAATATAAGAGAGGGTATCGTTGAGATCCGCGACCATGGGCATGGTATCAGCAAACAGGATCTGAAGAAGATATTCGAACCGTTTTTCACGACCAAGAAAGGCGGTACTGGTCTTGGGCTCGCCATAGCCAAGAATATCATTGAGGCTCACGGCGGCAGAATAAGTGTCAAAAGCAAAACAGGCGCAGGGACAACATTCACGATCCGGATGCCGCTTGCCTGAACTCATGGCCAGGAACACTCTATATGCCTACCACAGCAGCGACACCAGGACTTGCCTCGTACCTGAATAATTAGATTGCACCACAATGGCCTTGCCATCTTCGCTCTGGTGCCGAGAGCCCGTGCGTGCTCTGCTGCGGGATGCCGATCGCTACGGTGAGCAAGGCTTGCTTTTTCCGGGTTCAACCTGCAGTATTGATTTGCTGGTATATATTGTTATAATCTAACACGATGCGTAACTTGAGCATGATCGTCGAATATGACGGCACCCATTTTTTCGGCTGGCAGTATCAGCCGAACAAGAGGACCGTACAGGGTGAATTACAGTCTGCGCTGAGGAAGATGCTGAATGAACAGGTAAAACTGACCGGCGCTGGAAGAACGGACCAGGGCGTGCATGCTCTCGGTCAGGTTGCGAACTTCCGCACCGATACACAATTGCCTTTGCTTTCGATCAAGCGGGGCATAAATTCGATGATCGGTGAGGACGTATATGTAAAGGATATTGCTGTTGTGCCGGATGATTTCGACAGCCGGTATTCGGCAAAGACAAAGATCTATGATTACCATATGACACTGGAGCCATCGCCTTTCCGCCTGAGGTATTGCTGGTATCTCAAACAAGCACCGATCGTCGATACCGTGCGCAAAGCGATCCCCGGTATGATCGGACAACGTGACTTCAAGAATTTTTCAGTACACAATGGCAGTGACAATACGCTATGTGAAATAGTTGACCTGGAAATATCCCAGCAAGACAGTAAGATATTGGTACGGGTTGAGGGCAACAGGTTTTTGCGTAAGATGGTCCGTGGTATTGTTGGATTCTTGGTCGATGTTGGTCGGGGCAGGTTTGCTGTGTCCGAGGTCAGCGAATTCTTTGAAGAGCCGAAAAGAGATATCAACTTTGCACCACCTCAGGGGCTATTTCTTGTTGCCGTCAACTATTGAATCTGTGGTCTGGCATTTTTGGTTAGATCGGAGGATATGAAGCTTAGAGATATTGTACTGGTCGTCGGAGGCATTGCACTGGGGCTTGTTGCCTTACAGCTGTATAGTTGGCTACGACCAAAACCTCGGAATTACTATGAAGGTGCTACACTTGTCAGTCTCAATGATGAGATATCCCAACAGCGTGCAAACGCTATTGTTGTGGCTGCACAGAAAGTCAGTCCTTCAGTTGTATCGATTACAGTTGTGCAGACAAAAGTAGTGTCCGCGTCGCCATTCTTCTCTCCGTTCACGGACGATTTTTTCCGTGATTTTTTCGGTGATTTCTTCCCCGAGCACTACTACAAGCAGCAGATCCGGAGCCTCGGTACGGGTCTTATAATATCATCAGATGGTTACATTGTTACGAACGAGCATGTTGTATCGAATGCCGCACGCATTAACATCACGCTTCCGGACAGCCGACAATTCGAAGGACGTGCCATTGCCACTGACGTCACCCATGATCTTGCACTTCTAAAGATAGAGAGTGATGAGCTGCCATTTGCTGAGCTGGGGAATTCTGAGAACCTGATGATCGGCGAGTGGGTGGTCGCATTTGGCAACCCGTTCGGGTTCCTCCTGGAAGATACGCGTCCCACGGTGACCGTAGGTGTTGTCTCGGCACTCAACCGCTCGATCAAATCGACGCGCGAGGACCGGATCTACAAGAATATGATACAGACCGACGCAGCGATAAACCCGGGTAATTCAGGAGGTCCGCTCGTGAACATACTGGGTGAGGTGATCGGCTTGAACACAGCGATCTTCACGTCCGGTGGCGGCTCTGAAGGTATCGGTTTTGCGCGGCCGATCAGTGATGTAAAGAAATTCATCAACGAGGCGAGAGAGCATGGACGGGTCCGTGTTCCATGGATCGGGGTATGGATGAAGGAGATCACACCCGATGTCGCGGAGTTACTGAAGATGGAGCAGTACGGTGTTCTCGTCAGCGGCGTCGATGAAAAGAGCGCCGCACAACGCGCGGGCATAAAGGAAGATGACAGAATAATATCAGTCAACCAGCGGGCTATTGCCCGGATGAATGACTGGAATAGATTTGTTTCCAATGTCTTTGTAGGAGACAAAATCGATATGACACTCATTCGTAAGAAGGATACACTGCATGTGGATTTCACGGTCGACGAATTCAAGGAAGCCGACCTTCTAAAGACAAGGGTTGTGGTATACGGCATTCATATACAGGATATTACAGAAAGGCTTGCCCGGCAGTACAGTCTTGCATACAGTGAAGGTGTTGTCGTTACCAAAGTAGAAGCGAACAGTGTCGGTGCGAAGGTAGGTATTGCACCGGGCGATGTCATCTTGATGGTCGGTAACGTGCGTATTCGTAACAAGATGGATTTTCAACAGGCGTCAAAATATCAGCGTGACATGACGATAATCACTGACCGCAATGGTCGTATCATTCAGTTCTATCTCGGAGTATGATAAAACGTTACCAAACAGACGAACTTGCTGAGGTCTTGAGTCAGGAATACAGGTTCAAGATCTGGCTGGATGTTGAGAGAATAGTGGCCGAGGTTGAGGAAGCCGAGGGAATAATTCCCAGGGGATTAAGCAAGAGACTCAAGAGCGTAAAAGTTAAACCGGAGCGAGTGGAAGCTATCGAGAAAATAACGAATCATGATGTGATCGCCTTCCTCGAAGCGGTGCGCGAGAAGATAAGAAAAGAGGGGCGGTGGTTACACTTCGGATTGACGAGCTACGATCTTGTCGATACGGCATTTGTGATAGTATTGATGCAGGCAACCGATATCATCCTGAAAGATATAAAGAAGTTCGCGGTAATGTTGAAAAGACTCTCTGCGAAATACAGGGATTGTCCGCAAATGGGTCGTACGCATGGGGTTTTTGCCCAGCCGATCACCTTTGGCTACAAAGTTGCCTCATGGTACGAAGAAACGGTTAGAAATCATAAGCGCTTGTTGCGTGCGCGTGAGAGTATCGCATTCGGCAAACTCTCCGGTGCCGTGGGAACTTATACGATCCTACCGCCCCGTATTGAAAAGAAGGTGATGAAAAAGCTGGGCTTGAAACCGGAACCGGTGAGCACCCAGATACTTCCGAGGGACAGGTTTGCCGAGCTCGCGGCGGCGTATACAATGTATGCCGCGGGTCTCGAACGCATAGCGACCGAGATCAGGAACCTCTCCCGTTCTGAAATAGGCGAGCTCTCAGAGCCATTTGCCAAAGGTCAAAAGGGCAGCTCAGCAATGCCGCACAAGAAGAACCCGATCCTTTGCGAACGCGTCTGCGGACTGGTCAAAGTAATACGGGGATATCTGCTGAGTGCCCTTGAGAACATAAATCTCTGGCACGAACGGGACCTTACTAATTCTTCAGTGGAAAGGGTGATATTCCCGGATATGCTTTTTCTTGTCCACTACATCACCAAGAAGATGCTCTGGGTAGTTGGTAATCTTGTTGTGTACCCTGACCGTATGATGGAGAATATCGAACTAAGCCGCGGTGTCTATGCCAGCCAGTTGCTCATGAACGCATTGATCGAGAAGGGTATGGAAAGGGTAGATGCTTATGCAGTGGTTCAGGAAGCGTCATTCAGAGCAGTGCAATCAAGAACCCATTTGAAAGATATCGTCCAGAAGAATGCTCGAATAAAGAAGTATCTGCATCACTCCGAGATCGAAGAGATATTTGACATCAACTGGTTCTTGAGAAATATCACTGGAAAACGCTAAACGCTCCACGCCCTATTTATTTGGCAATTCTTTGGGCGATCTTTGATGCATCAAAAAAAATCAATAACATGCGTAGGGCATCAGGATATCAGGAGGCAGAAAATCTGCAGACCAGAAGATCAGGTACCGAAAACGCAATTCGTAAACTGATGTTCTGATGCTCTGATCCCCTGCCGTCTGATCCTCTGGTCTTCTGATATGCTTATTGGGTGTGTCATGAATCGTGGATCCTGCACGAATTTTGCACAAATGAAGATTTGCATGCAAAATTCAGTGTCCCGAGAGCAAAGCTCGAGGGGCATCATGCATCAGTTCTTCAGTTTTTCGCTTCCGTATTCCGCAATCCGAATCTGTTCAATTACATAATAACATATCAATTAATAACTTACTAGATCAATGACTCAGTGACCTAGTGACTTAATGACCTAATGCCTTTAGCCTATCACTGTAATCATTATGTTATCACCCTAATCGATGAATACGGAGTATTCAGTGAGTTAATAACTCTCTTGTTATAGGTGATACCAGATATTGACTCTTGTTTCTGGATATGTATAATTCGCTAATTATGGATCTCTTCAAGAAGTGTGAAACCATAGTCAATACGGTCGAACAGGCGCAAGCCGTCGGGATCTATCCATATTTCACACCCATCCAATCGACACAGGACCACCGGGTTAAGATCAACGGTGCGGAGTTCATCATGATCGGTTCCAATGGGTACCTCGGGCTGGCGGCTGATCCGAGAATGAAAGAGACAGCAATGAAGGCCGTGAAGCAGTACGGCTCGACCTGCTCTGGGTCTCGTTTTCTCAACGGCACGCTTGATATCCATGTACGCCTGGAAAAAGACCTCGCCGAGTTCTTTGAGAAGGACGGTGCACTGGTCTTTTCGACCGGGTTTCAGACCAACCTGGGCATCATTTCCTCTATTGCTGGCAAAGATGATATAATCATCAGTGACCGTTTGAATCATGCTTCGATCATTGATGGATGCCGGTTGTCTTTTGCCGAGGTCAAGAAATACGCTCACAACGACATGAGCGATCTGGAACGGATCCTGAAAACATTGCCCGAGGCAAAGGGTAGGCTCATCATTGTCGATGGTGTCTTCAGTATGGAGGGTGATCTGGCACCGCTGGACGAAATCGTCCGGCTGAAGAAGAAATACAACACCCGGCTCCTGGTCGATGATGCGCATGGCGTTGGTATTCTGGGAAAGAACGGCCGCGGTGCCTGCGAGCATTTCGGAGTGCTGGCAGATGTTGATATGGTCATGGGAACCTTCAGTAAAGCTTTTGCCTCGCTTGGCGGTTTTGTTGTTTCAGAAAAAGATGTCATCACGCACATCAAACATACGGCGCGTGCGTTGATCTTCTCCGCCAGTATGACACCGGCCGCGGTTGCTAGCGCGCAATTTGCGCTGGATACGATAAAGTCCGAGCCGCAGCGCCGGATACGCCTCTGGGAGATCACAGAACGCATACTGACCGGATTCAAGAAAATAGGGTTGAATGTTGGTGAATCCCAGACTCCGGTAGTGCCGGTCATTGTCGGACCGGACGAGGTATGTTTTGCATTCTGGAAAATGCTCTTTGCCAACCATGTATTCGCCAACCCGGTTATTTCTCCGGCTACACCTCCAGGCCGGGCTCTGATCCGGACCAGTTATATGGCGACGCATACCGATGAGGACATCAACATTGTCCTCGAAGTTTTCGAGAAGTGTGCAAAGGAACTCGGGCTGGTAAAGAAGTGATCTCGATCGTCCGTGTCGAAAGTGATGATCAATTAAAGCAATTCGTTGAGTTCCCTTATAAATTATACGAGAATAACAGATATTGGGTCCCGCCTTTAAAGCGCGATGTCTACCATCTTCTGGACCCAAAAGCTAATCCTTTCTGGGATCATTCGGAACGCGAACTGTACCTCGCGTTCCAGGATAAGCATCTGGTGGGCCGTATCGCCGCCATTGTTGACCGCAACTTCATTGATTTCTGGAAGGAGAACACTGGTTATTTTGGTTTCTTTGAGTGTGAAGAAGATGCGAGCGCTGCGAAGGCGCTCTTTTCGGCAGTGCACAAATACCATTCGGAAAAGGGGATGGAGAAGTTCATCGGTCCGATGAACCCATCGACAAATGATGAATGTGGTTTCTTGCTGGAAGGTTATTTCTCTTCGCCGCTCATAATGATGACTTATACTCCTGAGTACTACCACACCCTGGCCCAGGCCGCGGGTATGGCCAAGGCAAAGGACCTCTATGCCTATTATGTCAATACTGACGATGCTCCCATAGAGTACCTGGAGCGCATATGTTCCATTGTCCGGCGTCGGATACAGGATATCAAGATCCGGCCCGTTAACATGAAGGATTTTGTCAACGAGGTAAAGAAGATACAGGAAGTGTACAATGATGCCTGGAGTCCGAACTGGGGTTTTGTCCCCATGACCGATGATGAGTTCAAACTCATTGCCAAGAACCTGCGCCAATTACTAGTACCTGAGCTCGTCTTCATCATCGAAATAAACGATGTTCCGGCAGGGGTCTCGGTAACTGTGCCCAATTATAATGAAGTGTTGAAGAAGCTGAAAGGCAAACTGGGTCCCATTGAGATGCTCAAGTTCCTTTACTACAAGGGTAAGATCAGGGAAGTGCGGCTCATGATCATGGGGGTCCGTCGCAAGTTCCAAAAAATGGGTATGGAAGCGCTCTTTTACCTGGAATCGTTCAAGGCTGGAAAACGTTTGGGTTATAAGGGTGGCGAGCTGTCGTGGACGCTTGAAGATAACTACGAAGTGAACAACGGCATCAAGAAAATGGGCGGGAAGTTGTACAAGAAGTGGCGTATATATCAAGGTACGGTCAATCAATCATAATAAGACATAACGAGCTTTCTCGGGAATTCCGGCAACATCTGTGTGTTAGGTATCGCCGGGACAGAGATGTCGCGGGATTTTTTCATGACGTGAAGCGAAAAGGAGTGCTAAATGGCTAAATACCGGATCGCCTGGCTGCCAGGCGACGGCATCGGCAAGGATGTTCTCGATGCTACGAAGATAGTTCTCGACAAGATCAAGCTGGATGCTGAATATATTCAGGGTGATGTCGGCTGGGAATTCTGGTGCAAGGAAGGTGATCCACTTCCCCAGAGAACGATTGATCTGATGAAGAACACAGACTGTGCAATGTTCGGCGCGATCACTTCCAAACCGAGAACAGTTGCCGACCAGGAATTGGTCCCCGAATTGCGGAATAAGGGATACGTGTACCGGAGTCCGATTGTCCGCATGCGGCAGCTCTTCGACCTCTATATATGCAAACGGCCGTGCCGGGCTTTCCCCGGCAATTCGCTGAACTACAAAGAAGGCATTGACTTTGTGATCTTCAGGGAGAACACTGAGGACCTGTATTCGGGTGTCGAATTCTATCCGGTGCCCGAAGAATTGTTCAGGATAAAGGGTGTGGAGAAAGTTGCACGCGATGCTGCGATCTCTTTCAAGATCAATACCCCGCGTGGTTGCGAAAGGATAATCAAGGCTGCTTTCGAATTCGCGATGAGTGACAAGCGCAGGAAGGTCACCTGCGTGCACAAGGCAAATGTCGTGCGCGCCACTGACGGGTTGTTCCTCGAGATCTTCGAACGAATGGCCAGGGACTATCCGCAGATCGAAGCCGGTGATGCAAATGTCGATTCACTCTGTCAGTGGCTGCTAAAGAAGCCCTTTGATTACGATGTCCTGGTCGCGCCCAATCTTTATGGAGATATAATATCTGACCTCTGTGCGCAGATGACCGGTGGCCTGGGCTTTGGTTCGAGCGGCAATATTGGCGTAGATTATGCGGTTTTTGAGCCAACCCATGGGTCCGCGCCGAAATACGCCGGCATGTATAAAGTCAATCCGATCGCGACCATTCTTGCGGCCAGGATGATGCTCGAATGGCTCGGTGAGACCGAATTTGCCACAAGGATCGAAGATGCCGTTGCCGAGGTCGTAAAAGCCGAGCGGGTCAAAACGTATGACATGGGTGGCAATGCTACGAGCCTTGAAATGGCCGAAGCGATCGCTGACGAGTGTTAGGTTCTGCATGCGATTGAATTTTGATAACTCCTTTGGGACAGCGCGATGACGATAATCGAGCATATCTTCTCCACTGCTTCGGGCAAGAGTGTGAAGCCTGGTGATTATGTGTGGGCAAGCCTTGACCTCGTAGCGATGCGCGATTTTGGCGGACCGAATGTTATCCAGGAGTATGAAAGTGCCTACGGCGAGCGACCGGTCTTCGATCCCAAACGCGTAGCGATAACCTTTGACCTGCACATCCCGGCCCGCAATGAACAGGTCGCGGTCAACCAGAAGATCCTGCGCGATTTTGCCCGTCGTCAGGGCGTTAAACTCTTTGATGTTAATACGGGCGTTGGGCAGCACATACTACTCGAGAATGGCTTGGTGCGGCCGGGTGCGATTATCGTGGGGACGGACAGCCACATGAATCTGCTGGGCGCAGTCGGCGCCGCTGGTTACGGCATGGGTACTACAGATATTGCTGGTGCCATGTACAAGGGTCGGTTATGGTTCCAGGTTCCGCCGACAATACGCATCGAAGTCACGGGCAGTCTTAAGAAGCATGTGTGCGCTAAGGA